>Ga0123342_1005899_pt1 | contig 17377 bp, 8 predicted proteins | sample Turbeawhitnodule_FD_89960 | JGI IMG/M metagenome (GOLD analysis project Ga0123342, IMG submission 89960) | Root nodule microbial communities of legume samples collected from Mexico - Turtle bean Mexico white nodule | ecosystem: Host-associated > Plants > Roots > Nodule | place: Mexico: Nepantla... | reverse complement strand
GAGTTTTTAGAAAAGGTTGAAAACTGTTTTTCAAATGGTTGAGCTGTTAAAACCAAAACAACCGATTGATTCGTGGAAACAACCGATTGTTTGTTTTGGTACCATAACAGAAAAATGGTTTGTACTTTGACTGAGCATTAAATGTTTTTCTAACTGTTTACGCTCCAGTTTTTAAATGCTTTGATCAATCTTTAAATGCAATAAATAGTTTGTTAAGATTTGATAACAAACAACATCTTTGAATATATTCAGAAAAACAGTTTTGAGTTGAAGAAGTTTTTTACACAAGCTTTTTAGATTTTCAAAGAGTTGAGATTGCTTAGAGATTGAGATTGATCAAAGAGTGTGAGATAGGATTTTTGCTTGTATTGATTTCATAATTGCTTCTGTAACAAGTGTAATCCTTGTATCTATTGAACAAGAATCTTTGTTTGTTTGCTAAGAAGTGTTGTATGTTCTTGAGGGGATCAAGATCAACATTCTTAGTGTTGGTGTGTTGGCCAAGGGAAGTGTGTGTCTTGAGGGGATCAAGGTCACTTTCTTGGTTGTGTTTTAAGTGATCTAGGTTTGATTGCTTAGTGGAATTCCTCAGTGGTTTCTAAGAAGACTGGATGTAGCTCTGGGTTTATAGTGAACCAGTATAAACATCTGTGTGCATTCTCTCTCTCCTTAGTCTTTTTAAATTCAGTTTTGATATTTGCAAACTGGTATAAACAACCGATTGCTTTTCTTGTGTTGTTGTTTTTGTTTTGAGTTTTTGGCAAACTGAATTCTTTATCATTTGTTTCTTGAGATAATTTCATTCTTGACTTAAAAGTTTGCGAAAACCCTCTTTAAATAATTTACCCCCCTCTAGGTTAAAGCCATCCTTTCTAACATAATGGTCCTTTTATTCCTCACCTTGAAAAATATTATGTTTTTAATGAAAAACCTTGGTCTCAATGGACTGAGAGTGAAGGGAAAAAAGGCTCAATATGATTGTATTGCTAAGAACATCATAACCTCTGCTTTGAATTCGGATGAATTTTTCAAGGTTTCTCAGTGTGGATTAGCAAAGGAGGTGTGGGACATCCTTGAGGTGACCCATGAAGGTACAAGAAACGTAAAAAGGGCAAGGAAGCATGCCTTGATCCAAGAATACGAGCTGTTTAGGATGATGAAAGGGGAAACCATCTCAAATGTGTAGAAGATGAAAGGAGAATCCATCTCACATAGTAAATCATCTTATTGGTCTTGGCAAAGTCTTTGAAAGAGAGGAGTTGAACATCAAAGTCCTAAAATTCTTGGACAGATCTTGGAAGCTAAAGATCATTGCCATTTTTTATCTAAGGACTTTACTACATTCACCATTGCATCCTTGTTTGGAAAGCTCATGGAACATGAGCTTGAGATGAACCGATTGAATGATCAAGAGAGTGAAGAAAGCAGGTGAAAAGCATTGCTTTAAAAGCTGCAACACAAAAGATTGATAAAGACTCAAGTGAGTGTAGTGAGAGTGAAACTCTTAACCTGCTCACAAGTAAATTTGGCGAGTTCTTGAAAAAGAACAGTAAGGACAAAGCTCAGCCATCAAACAACTATAATAATAAGAAAACAATTGAGTTTAATTCTACATATTATACTTGCTTTGGATGTGAAAAAAAGAGACATATCAAGGCTGAATGTCCAACAAAAGATTAAGGTGTTGACATGAAGTATGACAAGAAAGGAAAAGCAAGAAGAGCATACATAGCTTGGTAGGACAATGATGATTCGTCTTCAAGTTCTTCATCAAAGGATGATGAGGAAGTCAAAATGTGTTTGATGGAAAATAAAGACTAAAAAACAAACAGTGTAAGTTCAAATACTTTTATGAATTTTGAGAATTATAGCTAACTATTTGATGGCTTCAAAGAAACTCTTGAGGAGGCTAACAGGATGGCCCTATTAAATAACTGGTTAAAAGGGTTAAATAACTAGTTGGAAAATTGAGTCAAGGCCATAGAAGAAGAGCTAACTCATTAAAAAACTAATCTTGAAAATCTTGAAATCATTTACAAAAATCTTCTTATAAGTGTGTTGATTCAAGCTTTTGTGAAAACTGTGATTCCTTTCAAAAGAAGGTTCACTATCTTTTAAAAATAGTGGACAAGTTTTCAAGAAGGAAATCTAATTTTGAAATTGTTCTTGCATTTCAAAGTTGTGTATTAGGCAAAGCTGGTATGGGCTTTAACACAAACAGCAAGAACAAACTTTTTTTCAGTTTCTTTGAAAACAAACAGCCAGTTGTTAAATCATTTAAACTAGTTAAAACTTGTTTTTAGTGAATGAACAAGGGCCATATTGTTATATTCTAAAGAGAAAGAAGGTTTTTTGTTCCTAAAGGTTTTCAAAATGGGTTCCTAAAGTTCCAATCAATACCATTGGACCCAAATTTATAAGGGGACCGAATCTTGCTTCTTGAACTATTTTTTGCAGGAATCCTAGATAGTCAAGAGACATCCTTGGCACATGTACAATGGTTGCTTAAAAGAAAAACATCAAGAATAAAGAAAGTGTATGTTCTTTCACTTTTCAACTAAATGTAAGTGTCTCTTGAGACCAAATGAACATCTCAAAGAATTTGTTTGGTTGAATCTATTGGGGTTCTCTTTGTAAAGGTATGAACAAAAGCATACTACACTTTCCACACATTAAAAGGTGATTATTTGTTTCTGGAAAAAGAATCAATTTTTATGCAATTACAACAAATTTAAAAATTAAGCATCTTTTTTCAATTAGTTGAAAATGTGATTCAAATGAGTGTTTTGCATATCTGGCACTCTTGCATAAAGTTGACATTAATGCTTATGCATATATGTGTCAATTTCTTTTTCCAAAAAATCAACTAGACAAACATGCATTGTTGTGTGCCTCAAAATCTGTTTATTCCTAAAATATCCAATTGTTTCCCTGAACAACTAATTGCTTTTTATGAATTGTCAATCACCATAAAGTACAGTAAAATTTGTTTTTCTTTGGACTACCAAATTACAGTTTTTAAAACTGCAACATATGCTTTTTATCTCTAGTAAAATCAACTCACTAAAAAAAATTAAATTTGCCATCTGTTTGAGCTTATATTAGGGGTCTACCATGGCTGGTCATTTAAACACTTGGTTCTCAAGTGATAATGATAAAAGAGAAAGCTTTCTGCATGAGATGAGCAGAAAAGTCATCAACACTCCAAAGTTGTTGTCTTTCAACTGACTGAAAGAGCAAAACCTTAAGGAGGTCTGAAAGGCCTTGAAGAATCAAAATCTACAAAGCTTTCTAAATATGAATGGAAACACATTTCCTAATCTAGTTAAAGTTTTCTACACAAATATGATCATTGATGGTGAGAACATGTACTTTTGTGTCAAAGGAGTTGACATGGAAGTTACACCTGTTATGTGGACTGTTATCACTGAATTGAAGTATTCTAGTCCACATGTTGGCAAAGGAAACACAAGTGCTATGGAGGATTTCAACAAAATGCAATATTATGTGAGTTTCCTCAGAAATCCCCTCATGAAAGTCAAAGGTTTTCATGTTGGTGCTCTAAAGCTAGATGAAAGAGTCATTACCTTTATCATCACAGATGCTAATTCCAAGGGCGAGAAATCATGTTGTTCTTACTGAAGAGGATCTTGTTTTGGTCTATTTCATCACGAAGAACATCAAGGTCAACTGGATTCATGTCTCTTCAAGGAACACATGCAAAAACTTGTAAGGTAAAGTGACTATCGTTTTCCTTATGTTATACTTGTTTCTAAATTTCTTCAATATTTTGAAGTTGATCTATATGAAGATCTAATAAAGGTGTTAAAGTCATCTCATGAAATTAACAATGGTTCACTTAACAAGATGGGTTTCATAAAAATTGACAACAAGTGGGTTAGTAAAGAGGAAGATTTTGGTGGCCCTTCTGCAGGAACAAGAAGAAACACTAGTGCAGTTTATCACTATGAGTTTTGTGCAGCTAGGTTCTAACATCTAGATGAATAGATTGAAGTTGTTCAGACCCAACTTTTTGAATTCCAGTATGGTAAGGACCCTTGAAAGCTCAAATCATATTTCTTTGCTTTATGTTATATGTATTGTTGTACTATTTTCTTTATTATTTTATTTATGTTTTCTAAATCTATTCTCTTTGTTTATTTGTGAAGACAAAAGGGGGAGAATTTATTTGTTTGCTTGGTTCTAATTGCTTTTAAATTTTGCTGCACTTTGAATTTCTACTACTGCACTTTAAATCTGGTTTTCACTACTAAAATATGTGGTTATGTAGAAAACTATGGTATTTTATGTGGTTCTTTATAAAACTGTATGAGCTATCCTGTTATACTTGCATTGTGTAGATTGCATGGTATATTTTTTGTTTTGCATGATGTCTTTAAATTCAATATCTACAACACAAACAACTAGGGATTTATCTTCAACAAATAGGGGGAGATTGTTGAACAAGATTGCTTTGATGATTTCCAATTCTAACTTTGAAGACTTGAATAATCTGTTGTTGTGTGTGTAGTTAAGTAGATTTTGAGTTGCAATTTACACTTAGTTAAGATCCAAGTTTGTATGATTCTAAATCTCTTTTGAAAGTTTTTTTTTTTCAAATCTTTGAATCATGAATTTGGGTTTTCTGTTATATTGTTCTTTAGCCTTGTAAAGCCCAGGTGTATTCTAATTCTTTCTTTCAATTATGTATTGTGGTGTAAAAGAGTTTCAGATAGTGTTTTTGGAAATTGTGGTTTTGGTTGAGAGTGTTGTGTCTTCTTGAGGGGTTCAAGATCAACACTCTTGCCTGTTTGTAATATGATTTTGATTACTTAGTGAATTCTCACTAGTAAAAGTGAGGACTAGATGTAGCTCTTGGTTAAGAGTGAACCATTATAAATCTCTTTGTGTGAATCTCTCTTCCCTTTCTCTGATAAACTATTATGTAAATTGTTATGTGTATTTTGCTGCATTAAATAATCGGTTGTTTCGATAAAACAACTGGTTTATATTTTTTCATAATTTTTAATTTGTTAAATAAACCAATTAATTGATTTAACTGATCTTTTTAACCTTCTTTCAGTCTTTGCGATAATCTTGTGAAAACAATTCACCCTGTCCCTCTTGTTTCAGCCATACATTTGAACACCCTTAATTGAGAAAATTCCCACTAATGCCAAAACATCACTTGTCTTCATTAGAACGAGATGATCCTCTGCAATTAGAGGACACTTGTCAACCTCTAATTTGAGAGGATTTGCTCCAATGAAAGGAGGCAAATTGTCACCATGAGAGTGAAGAGTTTTTAGGATTAAAACTTGAACCTTGGCTTCCCTTAGAACTATTAATACAATAGTTAGAACTCTTGTAAATTACCTTAGAATTGATAAAGAAATGTTGCCAAGTTTGTGAACAATTTCACTTCTTTGCTCACTCTATGCTAGTACTAATTTTGTGTCTATCCTAGAATCACTTAAAAGTTGGCCCCACCACTTCTAAGTATCTATTTCACCAACCATTATCATCTTTTCCATTCAGATTTCTTCATCTATTGAACCCACAAAATTCCTCCATCAAACCACAACAAACAGCAAAATACAAAGAACCATGTGGATTCAACATAGGACTACATCATTTCACTTCTTTTATGGAGGTGTAGGAAGTAGGCATGGAGCTGCAGGAAGAAGGCATGTAGGTCCAGGAAGAAGGCATGTAGGTGTAGGAAGAAATTGCCCAAGGAGCATTTTGCACCATGATTAGCATAATTTTATTCACACTTAATATTTTTAATCTTACATTATTGGAATGTAATAATAAATAAATCCATTGTTTTTATTAAGATTCATATAATTCGGTTTATTTAGGCCTTAACTATTATTTTTGTTAATTTTTTATTTTTGTAGAGTAAATAGTTTGAAGGAAGTGTCCACCATTGCAAATGGGCCAAATATACAAAAGTCAAAGTTGTTTCTTTGAATCAAAACAGAAGCAAATATTTGAGAGGATTTTACGCGAAGCTAGAGATATTTTTTCCACAAAAATAGGAGAGATTTTCTCTACCAAAATATGAGAGATTTTCTCCACCTAAGTAGGAGTTGGATCTTCTCCACTATCTTCTCCATGATCTTCTCCATCATGGAATGTGGAGGAGGTTGCATGGAGCATGCCTATTTAAGGAGAGCCAGAGAAACACATAGAAGAGCTCAATATATCTCTGAGTGCAAAGCCGCTTTCTTTGTTTCTTTTTCTGCAATTTTTTGTATCTTTGCATTTTTGCCTCCGCATGGAAGGCTAAACCTTTTTGGTTGATTCATTTTTAATTTTCTATTGAGTTCTGAGGTTTTGATCAATAAAAGTTTAGTTTTTCAATTCTCTATAGTAGTTGTTTTAATATTCTAATCTCCTGGAAAACTAGTTTTTGTGAGAGGTTGTACTTGAACACATGATTGAGAGTCTTCCTTATTTTAAACTTTGGTTTCTTATTTAGTTTGCATTGTTCTAACTAATTTCTTGGGCGCATGATTCAAGAGAGGAGATAAGCATTCCTATGGAGTATACGCATGGAATAAAGTGAGTATTGATTCAACCAGTAGACGCATGCTTTACTAATGAGTTTCAGTTGAATCAAATTGACGCATGTTCAATATGGTTTAACTCTATTTGAGGATTGAGAAATAACTAATCTTTAGAGAACCTATGAAGAATTCAATGGTGGAAGAACTTGGGGATCAACCGCTTTTTATTTGTTGTTCTAATCGCTTTTATATTTTTTGTTAAACAATCTCAACCCTTTTTTTTATCTTTATTGTTATTGCTAACTTTTAATTGCTTGTAGATAGATTCTTAACACCGATCTACTAATTTCACTCTGCATACTATTGGATGTAATAATTGAGATAGATTTGCATGTCCACTTGTTCGAGAATGTAAAGGGACTTTTAAAGTTTGCAAACTTGATTCTTGTGAGAATGAGATGCCCTGGGGGAATTTCCAATAAACCTCTTCATTCAAATTTCCATGAAGAAAGATAATGTTGACATATAGTTGCTTGATAGTCCATTTTTTTATAACAGCTAGGGCAAGGAGTAATCAGAGAGTAGTGAGTTTGGTCACTAGGGAAAAGGTGTCAATGTAGTCTATACCCTTTAATTAAGTGTGGTCCTTAGCAACAAGGCGAACTTTATATCGTTGAATAGTATCTCTACTTTGTATTTGATCTTGTAAACCCAACAACATTCAATTGCAGACTTATTTGGAAGAAGATTAGTAATGATCCAAGTGTTATTGTCTTTAAGAGCAACAATATTTTCACATATAAAATTTTTCCAACAATCATTCTTAGATGCTTGTTCATAGTTCTTTGGATCAACATTGGATGAAATGTATGAAACAACATCGTGGAAGTCTTCCGAATAGGTGCGTACTTTCGAATGTGAGTAGATCATCTTAGTGATATCAGTCTTACTATCGATGTGCATCGTATGATAAGAAATATTATTTTCAGGAGGGAGAAATTGATTATTAACATCAATATCATTAAAGAAACAATCATTAGTAGGATTAGGTAAAGAAATGTCATTGTATTGTAGATTAGCATCATAATCATAATGATAAGGAAAAAGGTTTTCATTACAATTTATATGTCTAAAAACATCTACCTTATGAGTTTTAAGACTAAAGAATATATGACCATGCATGGAGGTAATAGAGTAAGGACCCCAAATGTCTATATGGAGTAAATCAAAAGCACTTAAGGCATGATGAGTATTAAAAGTAAAATAAAGTTTTCTCTGTTTAGCTAAACAAAATTCTTATCAGTACTAACACATGAATAATAGGTTCACATATCTTGTAATCTTCATTAGACAGATGTCCTTTATGAAAGTGTCACAAATCAATGTGTTTAGTGTTACAAAAGGTTCAATCACAACAACATGAATAGAGGATTTCTGAATAGCATGTTTAGTAAAAGGTACAAAAAGACCAACAACCATATCAATTGTACCAATCCTCTCTTTGGTTCTCAAATCTTGTATAACATAATAAGAGTTAGAGAAAATTAACTCACAATTTAGAGAAAAAGATAGCTTAGATATGGAGAAGAGATTAAAAGAGAAATCTCGGATATATAGAACATCATTAAGATAAGATTTGTCATTAAATTTCACTTCTAGAATGTCTGGCAGAGACAAGTTGTCTCATGGGAAGTTTAACAAGAATAGGAGCAATAGAATGATAAGAAATAAAATTGGTTAAGAAAGCACAAACATGGTCAATAGCGCCTGAGTCAATGATTACGATGGTTTTATAAGAATTAGTATTGATATTACTTGAGTTATTTCCTTGTTCAATAGAGTGTAGAGACCTAATTTAATTGACTTGAGGTTGGTTCATATTTTTTTTATGTTATTATGAAGAATGTGTATAAGAGCTTGATATTGTTAGGTTGTTATGTGCATGTCACCTCCATTGTCTTCATTCTTTTGTTCTTTACTTTTAGATTATTGTCTTGAACTATACTGTGAGTTTGAGCATTCTTGTTAAAAAAATTGTGACCTGGTGGATATCCATGCTTCTGATAACAAAATTCAATGGTGTGGCTAGTTTTTCCACAATGAGTTCATAATTTCTTCTTTGGGTTGTATCCATTCTTAAAATTCTTGTGATTTTGGTTTGTAGGAAAACCATGCTTGAAACTAAGATTGATGCTCTTGGTGTTATCCATGAAGGAATTGTTTGAAAACTTCCTTTCTTGTTGTTGAACATAAGAAAAAATATAGTTATGGGTGTCGTAGGATCCATAAGCAGAACATGGAATTTAATGTTGTTGTATTGATCGTTTAAGCCTAAAAGAAATTGCATAGCCTAATCCTCATGTTTCCCTACTATTGCAAGAACACTTGTTTTGACAAGTGCAGATAGGTTCTAGGAGATAATTATCTAACTCATACCATATAACCCTCAGTTTGGTAATATACTCTGTTATAGATAAGTTACCTTTACTAAGGGAAGCCCCTTTCGATTGAAGGTGAGAGACATGAAGAATATCTCCTTGTGAATATCTAGCTTTAGGTCATTCCAAATATCAAATACAAAATCCATCCAAATAATGATATGTTGAATAAGAATAGAAATTGAATGAATGATCCAAGAAGCAACCATGTTTTTACAACGATTCCAAGGGGGGAAATTATCATCAATCAATTATTGATGGCAAAGAGAGATTTCCATTTATGAATTCAACCTTGTTTTTGGTACTAAGGGCATAATCATAAACCTACTCCAAGAATGGTACTTAGTGGAGTCTAAAACATAGATACAAGAGTTGTCATTGGGTTTTTGTTCAGATGAAGATACAAGAAACTATGTACTAATTGTTCCTCTCCCATTTGAGATGATTAAGAAAAACAACAAGAATATAACAAGAAAAAAAAAGAAAAAATAGTGTATGCAGTAGAGCTCTTCAAAAGAAGAGTTCTGATACCATAATAACATGGTAAGTAGTATACTCTCTGAAGAAATGATTAGGAGAATTCATGGAATTCTCCATGACATCAAGCCAAAGTAAAAAGAGAGAAAAAAAAACCATAAGGAAATAAAAAACAAAGCATGAAAAGTTTAGTTACTCTTAACCTTAAAGAGACAAGGAGCATACATACATATAAGATAATGAAACTAACTAATAAACAAAAAAAGGTCTAAAAAACCTGTTAGCAAACTAGACAGTCTAATATTAAACATACAAACCAGATGGGTCTAGCATAAAATAAGGCGGTATAGACAATCTAACAATGAACTAGATAATCTAGTGAGAACAAGCAAACTAGACGATTAAACGAGACAAATATACGAGATGGTCAAGCGGAAGACCATCTATTGTTTATACAAAGACTAGACAGTCTAGAAAAATAATGTTTATTCAAAGACTAGACAATCTAAAGAAAAATCTTCTATACAAAGACTAAACACTCTAAAGAAAGATCGTCTATATAGAAAAACAATGTGCAAAACTAAGTTTATTATATATGTATTGATATGGATATAATGAAAATATTTATATAATATTACACTTTATTGTATATTAACTCATCCTTATATTTTTCGTGTGTATATTTATTACATTAATCATATTTAGTTTAGTTCGAAACCAAATACTGTTACAAGTGAAAAAAGGAAGCGAGCATGCTTCTCTTTAATGTGGTTGTTAAGTTGTATTAGAACCTTTTTATGATGTAAAACTTTTTGAAGCCCTTAAGTCCTGATTTTGATGTTTATAAATTCTATTACTCTTTTAGTGTAATTATATTATTATACTATGTTTATCAAGATAGTACTAGTTTACGAGATGTTATAGTATCTTTTTATAAAAGAGATAATTACCTTATTGGTCCCTATATTTATGGTCAATATTCAATTTAGTATAATGGTTTTTAAAAAAATTAATTTGGTCCCTATGTTTTTTAAAACGTACTCAAATTGGTCCTTTTTGTTAAGTCCCACCTTACAGTGTCAAGTGTTGCTTGTGTGGCAGTGAGAAGTGGGATTGAGTGTTGTGTGAGATGGCAGGTGGAGTGGATTGACAAATTAGTGAAAAATCAATTAGGGGTTAGGGTTTTTTGAATTTCAATGAGTGAGTGGGCAATTGGGGTTAGGATTGATGTGAGCTAATCAAGTGGGTTACACCAATCATATGTCTTCTAACAAGTACGTTATTTTTGTTGCATCTAATTTTTTAGACTCATCATATTCATTCGGTTGGTTGCCCTGGTACTATTCCTAGCATGGAGGGTGAAGCACAAAAATAGCGATGCAATCTGGCTCTGGGGAATGTCTATGGTATGTAAGATATGGTTTGCCTTTTCCTAGCTACTGGATCAACTACCTAAGCTATGTCCAATAAATCGTTCCACATATCTTAATGTTCTGAAGGAAAAATTTGAAGTGCGAAGTTCCAACAATCCTACTAGAAAGTCTGATCTACCAAGCATAGATGTCTTTGTCTCTACTGCTGAACCTAAGAAAGAACCACCTCTTGTTATTGCAAACACCATCTTATTTATCCTAGTTGCAGACTATTCAGTTGAGAAACTTTCTTGCTATTTTTTTGATGATGATGATGGAGGTGCACTTCTGACATTTGAGGGCCATGAAATTGCAGAGATAATTTGTGTTGAGCATGGTGCAACCACACTATTGCAATTAAAAAAATCCTAACCTCAATTCCCACTCACCCATTGCAATTCAAAAAACCTTAATCTCCCAATTGATTTTTCACTAATATGTCAATCCACTCCACTTGCCATCTCACACAACACCTAATCCCACTTCTCTCTGCCACATAAGCAGCATTTGATGTTGTAATGTGGGATTTAACACCATTTTGGGTACATTTTAAAAAATATAAGGACAAAATTGTTTTTTTCTAAAAAGTATTGTACTAAATTGAATATTGATGTAAGGACCAATAAGATAATTATACCTTTATAATATTAATATTTACAATTTTGAGTTATTTATTCTTATAATAAAAAATATTATATTAATTCCAAAACATATTATATTAATTCATGCTTAAATCTATTTTTAGTCCATATAGTTCCTAAAGGTTCTATTTAGTCTCTATAAAATTTTATTTAAAGCTTTGATGTTTTTTTTAATTTTCTAAAATAAGCAATTTTAGTACATTATTAATGTACAAATCAATTCTTAACAAAAAAATGTTATTATTTACTGAAATAACATGTATGAAAGTTTATTGTTAAATATAATTATTAATATATTATGTGCATGAGTAATTATGACTATAATCACTTATAAATACACACATTTTTTTCTGTTAATTATTGGATGACATATCAATAATAGACTAAAAAAGATGTTTAATTTAAAAAAAATGGATGATTAAATATGCAATTAAAAAATCATAAAGATCAAAATTGAAAATATACAACCACACATAAATTTAATCTTAACTTCTTCTATTAGTTTCATAAAATATTAAAAATTTATAAAAATATATACTGTGCTACTTATGAAATAATTAATATCTTGGTCAAAATTTGCACTGACCATTAAATAATGCAGAAAACTGAAAAAAATGATCACATAATTAACCAATAAATTGTCAATTTAATACCAAATTAAATTTCAAAGTCAAACAAACATTCAATACTGTCATAAACTTTTCCAAGTTCTAGCACAGTAATTAACGGTAGCCAAAAGAAATTCAAATTAAAATAATATATATTCAGGTAGCTCCATTTGTTAAAAAAATATATTTTTAGTAACCTTTACTTCTCTTTGAATTAGATTAATATAATAAAGTATTTGAGTTTCAAAGTATTTGCGTTAGACGTCACACGTCAATTAGAAATAAAAATATTTTAGAATATTTTATTATATATAAGGGATGTAAATCTCATTTTAATTAGTTTAAAGTCACTGAAATAAGAATAAAAGGACAAAATGAATGAAAACAATGGAGGTGCACAAAACATAAGAAGTAGAAAGTACAATATGAAAGTGCAAGTGAGTGATGATAAGCATTTGATTCTGAGTGCATGCTAGGTACCACTTTGAACTATGTTCTCATTCTTTGCTGATATTTAACATTGCTTTTTAAGATAGGAACAAAACTGTTGAGTTTGTTTGGTCCACATCTCAACCTAGAAAGCTTATAAAAACCTATGCACAAACTTTTTGGTAAAGTTTGGTGCTTCCACCAAGACTATACCACAAATTTTGCAAAATCACTCTAAGTGTATTTTCTCTCTTTACACTATAAGAAAAATAATAAATAAAAATTAATTTTAAAAATAAAAAATAACTAATTATTATTTAAATAATTATAAGATTTAAAATAGTTTTTGTTATTAATAAAATTTATTAATTAATTTCTAAATTAAAATTTAATTAGTTACTAAAATTTAGTTATCAACTTTAAAACCTAATTACATGCAAATTTAGAAATTAATTAATACAATTTTTGTTAATAATAAAAATTACTTTAAATATTAATAATTCTTTTAATCTATAAAATAATATTTAATTTAATAAATATAATAATTAATTATCTTTTATTTTTAAAATTAATTTCTATTAATAATAATGAATTTTTAATTTCTTTCTATCATTAATGCATCCTTTTGCGTGATAAATATTAAATGATTTAATATTTTCAAAAAATATTAAGCTTATTAGTTTTTTTTATTTGAAAACTAACATATATATACTGACTATATAAAAGTTAATATATAGAAAGAGATATTTACTTATAGTTCTGTTTTCTGTTTTCTTTTTTTCTGATTTTCTATTTAATTACAATACAGTGCTTTCATTTTTCGTTTTAAAAAATTTGTTCAGAAAACAGATACATTTTTTTCCTTAAATAGTTTATGCAAAAATATTAAAAAACAAAAAATAAATTAAAAATAAAGTGACAATTTTATAATTTTAAAAAAAATAAAAATGGAATAAACTCCCCTAAAAGTTTTTATGGTACACTCTCCATATTTTGAATTATTAAGTACATCCAAGAGAAGAGAATAAAAAAAATATGAATTTCAGTTTTTGTCTTATACCAATAGAACTTTTTTTTGCATTATCCATGAATTAAATATTAAAACAACGATCATATATATTAATAATTTTACCATCACATATCACTTTACTTAAATTTATCATTAAATAGCATTAAAAAAATTAGTACTATACATTGATGAGATTCTGAATGTTAAAAAAATATAGATCAACGATTTTCTCCACCTATGCTTTGAAAAAATAGATATTATTTTTTTTATAAATTTAAATTAGTTTCTACATAATGTATTTTAGGAATATATAAATTAATTTTAACTTATAATTAACGAAAAAAAAAGGGTTTTCAAATTCAATGGCCACGTGACCGAAAGCGCGTGCGTAGGTAGAAGAATTGTTTTCCATAAATCACTTTCAAAACTCTTTCTTTTCATCATTCTTCACCATCACTTCCCACCTCCACTTCTGTTCTGTGCTTTTCTCTCTCTCCGCCGCCATGTCCCGCCACCGCCGGCAAGCTTCCCAGGTCTTGCCTCCGGAGATTTTCACCGCCGCCGACGACCTCACCAATTTCATTGACCTCAAACAAGTTGGTGGTGATCAAGGTGAACCAAACAAAACCACCACCACCAACCACCAAGATGGAGAGAAGAATTCCGTCGCAACCCCTTCTCCAGCCACCGCCTGCAAGAAGCCGCCGCCGCCTGGAAAGCCTGCCTGAGTAGTTAGGTGTGATGTATGATCAAATGGGTGTGAGAATCCATGACTCTTTGTGTTATGCTTCATTTTGTGTTTCTATAGTTATTACCTTTGATGTTTTATTTCTTTTTTTAATTTTGTTTCTCCTTTTTTTTTTCTTTTTTTTTGAGTAATAATAATAATTGTGATATAATGGGAATGTGAATCCATGTTCTTGGAATTGGAGACACTTAATTTGTACAATAAGTTGTTTCAAGAATTCTCTTTTCAACAACTACTCTAATATTTTTATACAAATTAAGAATAAAAGTATTTGTTTAGTATATTAGTTTTTATTAAAATTATTTTAATTTTTTACTAATTACATTACTGATCTTATCTAAAAAAAATCATTACTCTCAATTTTTTTTTTGAAGTGTTATATTTTAAAACAAATCTTTTAATTTAACTATTTTTAAAATTCAAGTGTATCAATTACTTTTTTTTGTCGATTATGACATTATTTTTTTTATCTAATATTTATTTACAATTTATAATATAAAAATAAAAATGCGTAAAATAAAAAATCATAACTATTTTATTAAAATATAGAAAACGTTTATAAATTTAGACGAAATAACCTTAAAAGATGGAGAAAGTATTATAAAATAATCATTACATTATTTTAAATAAATAAAGACTCAATTTTTTTTAAAAATAACTATTATATTTATTTACTAAGTATTGTTATGTAATGGAGAAACATTTTTGTAAAATTTGATGTTCTAATAAATATAAACAAGGATACAATAAAATTATAATAAAACATCTGCAAACTATTATATTACATCAGTAAACTTTAATAAAACTAAATTGTTAAAAAAACTAGGATTTTAAAAGAGAGGGAGTAACAGTTTAAGAATAAAATTATTCGTTTATTTTTTAAAATATTGTTCATAATTTGTAACCTTACAATGTCAAATTGTTTGTATTTCCCCAATCACAATCCATAGTTACGGTTTAATTGATTGTATTTAATATAATTGGTTTTACAACAAAGATCATAATGAAAATGCAGAGGGACCATATTAGTTAATTTGAGCTTAATTTCTTTTATTTTAGATTAAAAATGATTTTTTTTTGTGTTTATGTAATATAACACGAAATTAGTTTTTGTTATTTGTCTAAACTTTAGATCATTCAAAGTACTTATAGTATGAAAATGATTGAAATAGATTATTTTGAAAATGATTGAAATAGATTATTTTGTATGTGAAATTGATTAAAATTGACACTTTATTATTAAATCAATTTTACAAAATTTGAATCATTTTCATGTTATAGATACATGAGTGATCTAAAGTTTAAATTAGAACGGTTCTCGCTGGTTGACTTTCGGTTGGACTGAATGCCAAGCTCCGCTTCTAGTCTGTCTCTTCTTGTTGCACTTTGAACAACGCTCAACAGAGGGACTGTTGATCACACTCCGACGAAAGTCAACAAGAGCATTCAAAAATAGATAGTAATTAGTTTTAGTCTAAGTCTCATAAACAGTGTACCTTTACGGGGTCTCAAGCCCCTTTTATAGTTATCACTCTAACCGCTTCCACTCACAAGAATATAATCTCTACGAAAGCACAAAATAATAATAGAAAACCACTGCTCATATGCATCTTTCACGTTTGGGTGTTAACAACAGGGCACCTTTACTCACAGTGCTATAACAACAGAAAAGAATCTCGTGTACCTTTATTATTGGGTGTTCTCTACTATTTTAACAACTTTATATTTTCAACTAACATCTCTATGCATATATTTACTTAACTAAACCCTGTGTGTATTCACATATATTCTATTTTAATATCTTAATATATATATATATATATATATTGACATATATTAAATTAACAATTATATACCAATATATGACCAGACTTATTATTTTTTCTAGTTTAATTATTCTTCATTGGGCTTATCAACGAAACTGAGTCAGGTCCATGACCCGCCCTTAAGGCCCAAAAATCGAATTGGACATACACAGACCGAGGTCTCGAGCACACGAGCACTCCTGTACAGTATAAAAACAAAAACTAATTTCATATTATATTAAAAAATGAAAATATATTTAACGGTTTTATTATTATAATATATTATAGTCGTTTTTGTTTCCTTCTTGCTTCCTTTCCTTCCTTATAAGAGGAAATTTCTATAAAAACTGCAGAGCTAGAAATTGATAGCAGAAAAATGATTCTGTGTGTTTTATTCCTGATACATACATGGGTATATATACAATGAAGCTTAACAAGGAGGGAGAGAATATCTCCGCAACTCAAGGCACTGAATTAGTGATGGCCATATCACGGGATCTGACTTACGTTTACATAGCTAATCATAAACTGTACATTAATGGTAAATATACACTTTTTAATATTCTTAATACTCCCCCTCAAGTTGGTGAGTGTATGTTGCAAACTCCCAACTTGTGTCGCAGTGTGAGAAATTGATCTTTCCCTAGTGCTTTTGTAAATATGTCAGCTAATTGATGTCGAGTTGGCACGTATGAAAGGCTAATCATACCAGATTGCAGTTTCTCTCGCACAATGTGGCAATCTATCTCAATGTGTTTCGTGCGCTCGTGAAACACAGGATTAACGGCAATGTGAAGAGCAACTTGATTATCACAAAATAATGGTATAGAAACGTCACAAGAGACCTTCAAATCCTGCAATATGTATTGTAACCAAACAAGTTCTAAAGTGGTGTTTGCCATTGATTTGTATTCTGCCTCTGCTGAAGATCTTGAAACGTTAGTTTGTTTCTTCGACTTCCATGAGATGAGTGAGGTGCCAAGGAATATACAATATCCAGTAACAGACCTTTGTGTAGTACGACATCCACCCCAGTCGGAGTCGCAAAATGCCTTTAAAGAGAGGTCATTCTTTGATGAAAAAAACAATCCTTGCCCTGGTGTCCCTTTAACATAACGTAGGATGCGTAATGTTGCATCCCAATGGGGTTTGCGGGGTTCCTGAATATATTTGCTCAAGGTTCGAACAGAATAAACAATGTCAGGTCTTGTCACAGTGAGATATATTAATTTGCCAACGAGGCGTCTGTACTTTGTAGGCTCCTTGAGTAAGTCACCATCATCAGTTAACAACTT
>Ga0123342_1005898_pt1 | contig 17377 bp, 8 predicted proteins | sample Turbeawhitnodule_FD_89960 | JGI IMG/M metagenome (GOLD analysis project Ga0123342, IMG submission 89960) | Root nodule microbial communities of legume samples collected from Mexico - Turtle bean Mexico white nodule | ecosystem: Host-associated > Plants > Roots > Nodule | place: Mexico: Nepantla... | reverse complement strand
TGTAATGAGAGAGTAAACTCTATTCAAGGATGAATTATCTGATAAACTAACATGGTAAGGTGAACAAAGATCTTGTGAGGGATCAACAATTTCACCCATAGATAAATGTAGCAACCAGAGCTCAAATCACAGTTCTCATACCATATTACAAAATAGAATAAAGATGAACAAAAGAGAACAGAGAGATGAACAAAAGAGTACACTGAAGACAAAGGATATGAGAATGAATATCTCTTCTTTCTTTCGTGTTATTCAAATCAAAATACAAATGGTCTGAATATATACAATTAGTACACTCATTCTAGGTTTAACTAAAGAGGAAAAGAATCAATAATTAAATACTAGAATCATAACACACAAGACAAAATAAAGGTTATTAACCTATATAAAGAGAAACAACTGATAATTAGAAAAGACACCCAATTAATATTATGATCCTTCTATAACTCTAGTATCCGTATCCTTTAATAAACTCAAACCAAGATAAAATGAAATGAAATTTACAATTATTTTTTTACACAACTAAAATTTCTATTATACAACTTCCAAATACCTAAATCATTATAAACTATGGTTTAATTCTTTATTTTTCCTAATTACATCGATTTAAAAGCTTTATAAATCACATTGAAGAGAGAAGATCAAAAGATGTTATAACTTTTTTCGATTAAATTTAATTCAAAAACTAAACACGTCATTAAATCTATATCAATAAGAATTCATCTTTTTCCATCATATCATACATGTGATCACAGGCAACATCTATATTGAGAAAAGAAAAGAAAAATACTTACTCAAATTAAAGTTATAAGTTAAAATTAACGAAACTTTATCACATTTCAACTCCAAGTTTCTAAGAGAGAAAATAAAGAAAAATAATCTTGAAATCAAACAACGAAAATAATAAAATCAAGAGAGATGTAAGATAAATGAAAATTTAAAGAAAATATGAAATTTAAGAAAAGAACAACAAACTATTTAGTTTTTCAATTTATAACTTTTTAAAAATTAAGTCAATTATAATTTCATTTTTCATTAATTTTAAGCTTTATTGTCTGATACTCATCAAAACATAACTAGTTTATATTTTAATTTACATATTTAATATTTTAAAATACTACACCAATTAACATAACAATAAAAAAATTATTAAATAACAATTAAATTTAGAAACAAAAAATAATTAGTCCCTATTGACTAAATTGGATATTATTTTAGATACTACAAAATTATTGGTATCTAAAGTAGTTTCTATTATTAATAAAAATTTATAAAATAGTTTCTAAATTGATATCTAAATAAGCTATCAAAGTTTTAGTTACTAATATTTTAGATCCTAAAAGACTAATAGAGACATTTAGGATATGAAATAGTAAGTAGTTAAAATCTTAGGAGTTAATGATTACATAGTAATTTAGAAATTATTTTATAAATTTTTATTAATATTAGAAACTATTTTAGAAACAAATAATTTTTTAGTTTATAAAATTATCTTTAATTTAGTCGGATAGTAACTAATTATTTTAGTCTTTAAAATTAGTTTTTATTTAATGATTTTCTTATACTATAATAGTATTTACATTTATTTGGATCGAGAACTATAACTCTTACAATAATTATATTTGATTTAATATAAATTAATCAATATAATATAAAATGAACAATTTCCAAATAACTCTCTTTAAAGTTTCTTGAAATGGTATATGGTATTTTTTAAAATAATTTTTATAAGGCTATACGGATAATATTTTTTAAATAATTTAAAGCTAGTTCAATATATAATAGTTGATATAATATTTTTAAATTAATCAAACAAATAAATGTATGAGTAAAAGAAGAATGAAATGTAATGAAACGAAAAATATGAATGTAATGTATTTCCTCAAATATTAAACATATGTTTGAGTGAACTTCTTTATAAGCATTTATAATAACAAAGAAGAAAAATTAAAATTAACTTGTACATAATATATATATATATATATATATCATGATTTCTAATCAAGTTAATTAATATGAGTCCAATTATTCATCAATAACAAATAACATATTTTAGATATTTATGTATGAATTATATTTTAATTCCAAAAAAAAATTTAGAATTCATTTTTAATTTTTTTAGGAACATACAAACTATTTAAATTCAAATTCTACAACTCAAAATATGGTGTTCAATTATTTTACTTTCTCACCAAAATCAAACCTGAAAAATCCTGAAAAAGTATATTTTATTTTATGTAAGTCGTATTTTAAGTTGTAAAATTTGGATTTAAATATTTGTTATGTTTCTACAAAATAAAAGAGAGCTCTATAATTTTGTATTTTGGGACTAAATGTAACATCCCATAAATACATATATTTATTACAATACAAATCCTACGTGTTTATATACAACTCAAAACATTCCTAATATATGATTAAGACTTATAGAAATACAAATATTTACCATATAAGTTCAACACCTGTATGATCATCTGATAATCATTTGCTCATGTACATAGTACAAACATCGCACTTCACAATACAACAAGAAAAACAAGGGTAAGCTAGTGAAAATAAAACTTTATAATATACACAATTAAATCAAAAGAGAAAACCAAATTATATTGATCAATTTCTCAATTATTCAATCTTCTTCAAATGCCAACATAAAAAATCACATAGATCTCACATGGATCTACACATTCAGGATATTCAATAAACAAAATAACAACCGTATTAAGTAAGTCCTATTAGAGACTAACACCTGATCCAAAGATTACCAGCGAATCTAAGAGAGAGGATCAGGGTACGTTCAATACAACCCAAGTCGTGCATCTCATATGTCACGGTGTGCATGAACTCCCCTATCAGCTTCTCACCACCTGATATCTTAGTCTATGTAACTTAGATCATTAGTGAAGTTCGGAGATCTCTGTTACCACATAGGCATCAATACTTAATACACAACAAACATCAATACATTATCCCAAATGTATGAATTCAATTCCATACCATTTTCATCATACAATATCATTCAAAACGTGATCCACAACATTCAAAAGTCTATTTAACATAAAAAAAACACTTAAATAATAAACCATCAAAATCTAATATTTCTACAAGTTTAAATAATATATAAACAAACAATACAATATATAAACACACAACATTCCTGCAAGAGAATTGAATATTGGGACCACGTCCCCTCCATATCCAGATCTTCTAACCTAGGGTGCTATTAAAAATTAAATTTAGCCCCCTTACATTAATTACTTGCTTTCTAAGCAACTTTTAGAATTTTATCCCCTTAGTTCTGGATAATCTTTAAGATTTAAGGGCCTAAAGCAAGTTATCCAAACAAAACAAAAAATTCAGTATATAGTAGGATAAGTTATCAGATCAAAAATGAACTTAATCGGTTTGAAAATCTGATCGGATAAAAATGTTCTTTAACTCATCAGTTACAATGAGATGCGATCAGATTCTAAAATAGATGATGTATGGAGTGTAAAAAATAAAAAAGAAGAGAAAAAGTTGGAGAGATAAAGAGAGAGAAAAAAGAAAAGGAAAAAGGCACCGTTGCAGAACGGTCAGTGCTTTTTTTCACGCTATTACACTAAAACCTAATTCAGGCATAAAGATGTGCAATATGTTATTTATTATTAGTGAATAATGGAGATTTAGATTGATTAATTTGATTATACATCATAATTTAATCAACTAATATGTATTAAGAGTATTAGGAGGATATAGAGTTTTTATATTTTAACTTAAAAACTTTTCTCTATTTCTTTCCTTTTTTCTTGTTCAGCTTCCATTCCCTGGTGGAAGGAAAAAAAAAACTGTATGCACTTTGTGATTCGAGTTTCATTTAACAATTATCAAGTTCAAATTTATTCTTTTCTCTTTAAACTCAAATGTGTTAAATCATGATTAAGATCTACAATTTTGTTGTAAAATTGAATCAGGCACTTAACTGGATAAATATTAACAAACTAATTCGAATTATCTCAATTTAATTTTGTAAATCTGTTTGATTTTACCTTTTGATTGAATTGTATGGTTGCATATAGTTCAATTTCAAATTTTAACATTAAGCTATTAAGCTATTGTGACAATTCGTAATACATATGAATATAAGGAACTTTGTAGGTTAATATTTTCATAATCGTTTACATTCCAAAATCTCCTTAATAACATTTATAATAATTTTGAACATGAATTTGTGATTGAAGAATGACCTAGATTATTTTCTATATTGCGAATTTTAAGGCAATATAATTTTTTTATAATGATTAATATAAAAAAATCTTGATAATGATTTGATAAGTTATCACTTAACATGTAAATTTATTTATTTTTTCTTTTAATAATTATATTTACATACTTATTCTTATACTTTTTTTCTCACACTCAATTTAAAAAATTGGGTATTATTGATAACATATTCATAGTTGTATAATGAACAGTACAATAATAGTATTAAGAATTGGACTCTTTAAGCCTAATTGAAGTTTATAAAAGTCTAACTGAAACTGAAGTTTATAAAACTGGTTTATAAGATGAGGTTTGCACCTACTTATATAATATGAAAAAGTTTTTATCTCTAGTCGATATAAGATTTTCAACACACTCTACTCATGTCGAAACATGCCAACTCGCGGGTGAAACTATATATTTATGGGTAGTAACCTAATAAGGCCAACAAACTATATATAAACTCTAAATGACTTTGATATTATATCAAGAAGTGAATTTAAGTCTAACTCAATATTATAAAACCGACTCATGAGATAAGGTTTGCACTGACTTATATTATTATGAAATGTCTTTATCTCTACTCGATCTAAGATCTTCAACCAAGAAATAAATTCATACAATATCCACAATAATGAATTTATTTATCTTTGATATATAATATATATAAAAAAATTATTACTTCTTTCAGTTGATATCTGGTAGGTAATTTTTGCATACACCAATTATTTTTTAAAGAATACTTTTTTATAATCATGTTTTAAAAAAAACAACTTTTAAGTGTATTTGATATTAAAAATATGAATGAAGTGTTATCATAAGTATGCTTAAAGTTGTTCTATTTTTGTAGGAATTTTGAACACTCTTCCTCACATAGGAAAGTTTGTTTGGAAATATAATTAAAAGATAATCTTAAAAATTTAGTTTCCAAAATTAAAAAAATCATAAATCTAAGTTACTCATTTTAAAATTTTCAAAAAAAGTAAAAGAATAATAATAAGATTATATTTGCATAATTACATTGCTATTATATTCCCTAATCAAACTTAAATTCTTTATTTTAAATCGAGTAAAGTTATCAAGAAAAAAAAAAGACGCCACAAAAGTAAATAAATATTGATACGATATTTGATTTCAAACAAATCTTTTCCTTTCAAATATTGATGCCAGTTAGGTATGGATACAAGATTTAAGTGGACATGGATATTAATGCAGATATTTATTTTTCCTTTTAAAGTAATTATTAAGACATATACCTTTAAATATTATTTAAACAAACATCTTCATAAGTCTTTTTAATAGAAACAAAATAAAATTAGTTTATGTAAAAGCTAATTTATAGAAATTATATTTTTAATTTATGTCTAAGGTAATTTCATTATAAATATTTTTTAGTATTTAAAACACTTATAAATTTATTTATCAAAATATAGGTTGAATTTTATTATGATTGTAAAAATAATATATATGTCACATCATTTAGGACAATTTGGGTAGAGGTCATTTTCTGTAAGTTTATACACAGTACAATTAGAGAAAATTGCTTAACTCTTCTCATTTATTTGGACCTAACTCATATCTAACCAAAGTAATGTTCAAATTGCACCTGCACATTCTGAAACATTCAATACCTTTAAGCTTTATGGTCACTTCTCTTTAATGTTTCCAAAAGCTGCAACTTCAATATCTATAATCTAATTAATGAGGAACAGTAAGTAAGGTGGTATATTTATCAATGAAGTTACAAATTAAAATAAGATATTAAAGAGAATTCAAATCAAACATGAACAAGTGATTAATTTGTATGCCATGATCTATATTGCTAAAATATTTTACTTAAATTAGTATTCAGTAAATAAAACCACATTCACACTCCAAAATTATTAGTAGTGATTTATTTAACTAGGTTCCTGATTTGTTAACCTGTCCTCAATAATTAATCTTGCTTTCAATCTCTTCAATTATAAAAATAAAATAAATTTAGTTCAAACAAAATTAAGTCTACCACAAGTGAGAATTGCACAGAGAAGCATCATTGAAGAAGAATTGAAGAAGAAAAGGAGAGGAAAGAGAAGGGTTATAAAATGTCAAGTAGGTGCATACAAATTAGAAGTCCAAAATATATTATTTAAAACCCTTGAATTGATAGCATTTTCTAGTTTTTTATTGGAGAAACTTCATAGAAAAAAAGTGTATTAATATTGAGAAACTATAATGTGTTTATCTAACCTAAGTTTTTTTAAAAAAATATATTTATTTTTGTTCATACGATTTTTTTTATTTAAACTTTAGATTTATAATATAGAAATTATTGGAATTGATGATTTTGTATAAAAATTCTAGTTTTCATTTATAAAATGACTATTTTTAATCATTTCCATACTATAAAACCAATTTTATAGTATATATATTTTAAAAAAAAATTATCTATGATTATGAACGACCTTAAATGATATTTTTTTTTCTATGATACTATCCCTAACCACTCAATTGTCTAAATTCATAAATTTAGCATTTAATGCAAGTTTCTTTTTTTAAACTTTCAAGTGTATAAAAAGAACAAAGAAAGTCAAATATCTACAACTTCAATCATAAACAAAATAATAAAGGTTGTAATAATATATCAAATACTGCAATTTTAGGAAGATAACTATGAGAAGAATTAGCGTGTTAATTTAAAAAGTTATCATATGCTGAGGCTAAAAGCAAGAAGGGGAGTAAAGACTGTACTAACTTCTTCTTTTTTTCTGTTTATGATTTATTTGTAGAATAAAAGTAATTAAATTTGACTTATTCGTACTGATTTTCAATAGTTTGATGGATTCTAAATTCAAACTTTGTTGTCTTTATTAATACAATATATATATATATATATATATATATATATATATATATATATAAAGACGTGTGATAAGAAAATAACAATAAATCATCTTTATTAGAAATATTTTTTTTTTATATTAAAAACATAAAATTTCTTGTAAAATCATTTTATGCAGTTGAAACTATTTAACAAATTGTATCTAATATCTTCACATCATGTGTTTGTTCCACACAAAAATTCTAAATAAAAAATTTCATTTTATATGTGGATTCCCTAATTATACAATGAGTGCTGCAAACTGGCAATTTCTTCCTGCACCATATCATATTTATATGGACCCAGGTAACCTTTTAAATCCAACTTTGCTCTTATCATAGATTTTCTTATGGATATTAATATCCGGAAGTCACAAATTTGCTTACGGATATCAATATCCAGAAGTCACATTTGTCTATGGATATTGACATCTAGAAATGTCAGCTTTGCCTATGAATATCGACATCTGGAAGTGTCAGTTTTGTTTACGGATATTGGTATCTGGAAGTGTCATGTTTGTCTCCGGATATTATCATCCGAAATTGTACTCTTTACTACGGACATCTTTATTCGGAAGGCACATCATGCTTCTGGATATACATATCCGGAAGTCAATCATCCTCAACTTTTTTTTTAATAGTATGATGATTTTGGTATTTTAATGGATTAAAATCCACTAAATTAAACAAATTTAAAGAATTAATGTTATGAACTTTACTCCAAAAGCAACTAAAAAAAGACAAAATAAAATTTGGGCAGAAGTGCAATGGAAAGAAATGGTTGCATTTCTCAAATGAATTGGATCAAGAGATTGAGCTTTGTAGGACCCTTTTATCTCCCAACGAATGGGAGAGTGTCATGTGTTGGCAGGGGCACATGAGATTCGAAGAAAAAGTTAAAGAGATTGGCATTCTGGATTTTTTCATTCAGAACAAATCAAACAATATTCTTCCATACATAATTATTCGGAACTATTCTGGATATATACATTCGGAACACAATTACGGATATATATATTTGGAAGTAAAAATTTTTATAAAAATTTACTGTTTTACTAGATGCAATTCACTTTAACTTAATTTCTATATCATTAAGGATACAACACTAATTTGACATTGACATATTGGGTGCCAATCACAAATGATATGGTGCAGGAAGAATCTGCCATGCAAACTGCTTCAAAATACATAGCCCTCTTACAGCTTATTGGGCTGGATTGGCCCATGTTATTTAAGATATCCAAATTATCACAGGTAGATACTATTTACAGCTCCCTGTTTTACTAATTTACCTCTATTTGGTATTTTATTTCAAAATACTATTTTTTAAAAGGTAGTTTTCGGAATATTAAATTTCTATATAATATTTAAAATTTATTTTAACAAACACTAAAAGAATTTAACATTCCTGAAAATACTCTGCAAAAGTTTTAAACCTTTTTAACATTATTGAAAATTATTTTCCAAAATGTTTTACATTTTCTGGAATGTTAAACACATTCAAAATGGTAATAACACTTTAAGAGACTTTTTAGTAATATTAAAATATCTTCCAGAGAATACTTTTGGAATGTTGAATCTGTTTAACATTGTTGGAAATTTCTTTTTAAGTTGTTTTGTGTTGAAACCTAATTTTAAATTATATCTAAGGGGATCTCAAGGTAGAAGGAGGAAGTTTATGAGGCAAGCAGTCTTTTCAGAAATCCATGATAATTATTTTTAAACTAGGAGGGTATTTAAGGATTTTTTATTTTTAAAAAAAAAGTAAAAAAAAAGTTATGTCTATGAAAAAGGGAGGTGTAAATAATAAAGCCATTTTCATGTCCTCAAACTTCATGCCTCTTTTGGATCCAACCCACAAAAAGCAATAAAATTTTACATATTTGTTGGACCCAAAAAACTGAAGACATCGTTCCTCAATCACAATAAGTGGAAGGCAGTTTCTTCCTGCACCCCTACATTTTTCTTCCTGCACCCCCACAATGTAATGCAAAGACAATAATATCCCTTCTATTTTTTAAAAACCCCAAAATACACATAAAATCCACACTGCTCTTTCTTCTTCCGGACAATGCAATTCGGTAATTTTACGGAATGAGAAATCCGCATTTATTTTTTTGCATTCTGGATTGGAAAATCCATAAATATTCTGGATTGGTGAATCCAGTAATCTTCCGGATCCATCAATCCGTAACAAAAATTAGACTTCCGGATTCAGCAATCCGAAAATCAATAAATTGCTTTCGAAACAAGGTGAAGGTCAGTTTTGGGATTTACAAAATTGTGGGGGTGCAGGAAGAAAAATGTAGGGGTGCAGGAAGAAGAAGCCTAAGTGGAAACGAAAGATTTTACATATTTTTTTTCCACTTTTTCTCGAGTTGATGTTCCGAATATTAAGCTTTTATTATTTAATTTCTTTAAGAAATTATTATTAAATTAATGTTTATAAATTACTTTAAATAATTATTTATTTTTGACAACTTTTGAATAAAAAAAGTGATTAGTCATTCTGTGGAAGTATCTTCCAAATATGCACTAACTAAATAATTTAAAGTTTTAAGAGTTTTATAAACTTTATTTCTTAAGGGTAGAATTTTCAATAAATAGCCAATCGAAATTCAATAAAATGTATTGTATATGAAATCTACATCGATTTAATGGTATCATTGATTTATATTTTTTAATCTAGTTTAAATTTAGATTTAATTAAATCCATAACCATTTATTTTGGATAAATTTAATATTAAAATTGACGCTAATATTCATCATAAATTTAAAAATTAAAAGTTTTGCTTGAATTAATTTAATTGTTATATTTTTTTACTAAATAATTGATATATTTTTAATATTAAATTGTTAGCACAATGGTTCCACAGAGGATAGAGTTGTTTAATGACTGTAATTGAAATTTGTTTTTGTTTGTTTTATGTGTTACTTTTTCTCCTCTGTTATTTTTTTCATTTCTTTATTTTTTTTGTTTATACAATTTTTTTATTTATTTTTTATCCTGTGCTGTGACTACAGAAACATCTATATACGTTCTATGTATATTTCAATTTCTTAATATAATAACTTATTATCTGTTGAATTTTTTATTTATTTTAATATTAATTTTAAAAATAAATAATAATTTATGTGATAAAAATACCTAATAATGCCTTTGGGAAAGTGGAGTAGAGTCACAGACGTATGCTGCCATTTTCTTATTCTGCAACTCTGCTACTTATTTTATATTCTTCTCTCTCTTACACTTTCACTTCTCCATCATGAACTCATTCAAAAAGCCATGTTTCATTTCTCTCTCCTTCATCAAGTTTTTCCTTGCTAATGTCAAAGTCCAGAATCTCTCCTGATTTTTTACTGTTCTTCTACTGTGTCTTTATATATATATAGAGAGAGAAAGTGATTATGATAAAAAAATGTTTTATAAGAATTAAAAAATGATGTATTTATTGTTTAGAAGGTTGAGTCACATGTTGCACATCCATCCATACATGTGGCAATAATGCAGAGGTGGATGAGGTGTTTTGTGACTGGTGGCTTGTCCAAGTTTGTGGTATATGAAGTGATGCATGAGAGGGGAATGTGGTGGAGCTCCAGAATTTGTGTATACAAATAAGATTACACCAAAGCCTGGTGCTTACACAGTTTTTCTACTTTAGACACTTTAGTCATGTCTATTCCACTCACCATGTCCCATCTCTGCTCCCTACAATGTCTCCTCTTCTTCATAGTTCCAAGTGCTTCTCCATTTTTATAAAACTTTTCACAACTAAGAAACAATTGAGAAAACTAGTGATAAGATGATTCATAAACAACCCTAATATGAATTATTAGTCTCTATGATGTCTATTATTCTGTATACATTTCAATAAAAGTGAATGTGAATCTTGTGCATGTGAATGCTTCCCATAGGATAAGAAATTTCACTATGACCAAAAAAGCTTTGCATTGAAAAAACAACCCTAAGGATTAGTTGTAACTTGGAAACTCATTTGGAAAGCAAACTAAGAAGAGAAAGAAACGGTATGAGATATACAAAGTGCATGAGTGGCAGTATAAAAGTTACAAGCTTTTATCAGAACGATCATTGATGTGTGTTCATTTCCGTAGTCTACACTCTACACTGCCATAAACAATTAAACATGACTCTGTTGCCATTGTAGTCCCAGACTGAAAACTGAAACATTGTTTTTTTATATATATATATAAAAAAATTAAAGTCTCAGTTCTACTAAAATCACAGTCATTACTGATCTGGAATATTTCGAAATTTATGAGAAGAGCCGAGAGAATGATGAATCCTTATGGTGTGTGTGGAAAGGGTTGGCAGTGGCACAACATAAGGGATATGTTTGAGAAGATGAGCTTGTTTGCTTCCCTTATGTGCATTGCCATATTTGTCAGTCATTCATTTCTTGGATAGTCGTACACGAAACCAAACATTGAAGCAGACAGAGATGTTATTTGTTTAACCAAACGATTGAGAGAGGAGGTAGAACAGAAGCATGCATGTGTACATAACACTGATATTAATTATTGAAGTTGCCCTTAAAAAGGTTCTATCTACGTTATTCTTGCAGTTCTGGATTGAGATCAGACAATGCCACATCTTAGCTGAACCAAATTCTTTGTCTCCAAAGCACATGGTTTTGTTGGCAATGATTAACCATTCATTTCATAATTCTAAGCCACCCATATTCTTCACTACCAACCCATTTCCTTTTTTGTAGTTTGGGAACAAACTTCAACTTGGTCTCAATACATTTACAAGAGCCACTACACCACTAACAAAATATCCCTTCCACTGTAATAGTAAATAAAAGTAATTTGTTTCATCAATTTTTTTGACAATCAATTTTATTTTATATCCCGGTAAAAGTTTAGGAACTATGAATATTCATTTGTTAAATAATTTTAGGCTTTAGTTTTACGGATTAGGGTTATATGGTTTCCACCTTTTGTTTTTATTTCCTTTTATCTAGTGAATGATAAAATAATTAAAATAATAGGATAATTTAAAAAAGATTATATTGTTACATTCTAAATTTAACGGAATTGGACTTAAATCTCATTACAAACTTCTTACTTCTAATTTAATTTTATTTAAGTAGCCTTTATAATTAATCTATAAGACCCTTTATAGTTTGATTGAGAACAGTGACATGACGGATGTGATTGAAACGATGAATTGATTTATTATCAAAATATTGTAAAAATAACATCTAGAATCTATCGGTAAGAATGAGGACACAGCTTCATTTAATTTTATATTACTTGAAATAAAATGATAAAAAAAGCATTGGATGTGAATAAACTATAAACTAATAATAAGTATTGGGTGAGTCAATGTTGAACGTTGAAAAGAATTACCTAATGAGGTGTCGATGCCAATGTTCACGTCAGGTGGATTTATCATGTCAAATTAGTGTTCTCAAGTGGGCCCAGTTCCGGACCGAATCTTAGGCCCATTAATGGCCCACTTGGCGTTCTAGCTGAAGATCCCATCCATCCATTTGTGTCCCACTTTTTTCCTTTGGATGGAGACTAGGCTTTCTCATATCTAACTCTTTTATTTTTCTCAGAGGAGAGACACTGAAACATCACCTAAAGTTTAGCATTAGCTAACAAAACCAACCACCTTTCTTTGAAAAAAAAGCCCACAAATTATTAAAGTTTTGTTATTCTTCATCATTTTAAAGCAGTAGGTTTACCTTACTGTGCTCATCACATATCTTCTTGTGCTACCTACCGATACATCATTTTCACTAAATAAATAAGTAATTAATCAAAAAATCAGTTATATACACATTACTTCCATTTTGACACAGCCATGTGTTATAAATTTATTTGTTTAGCATTCATTATAATCTATAAGTGCAATACTCCTCTATTCATGTGTGTGTTGTGGATTAAGTGGTTTGTCCCTGAATAAAGTTCCCAGGATAACTAATGTTCATTGATGATGTTTGTCATAATTGGTAATGATTTAGGGTGTTTTGGGAGGCAAGTAGAAAAGATATAAATAAAAAGCATGGTTAAGGAGGAGACAGGAGTGGTAATTAACAGTATTAAATGTGTTGATGGAGATTATAATGGGTGGAAAAAGGGATCAAAAGAAGGACCTAAAAAAGTGTTATAAATGAGGCGTGTAAGTTGTAACAGACACAGAAGTGTTATCACTGTCAATAAGAATGGTAGTAGAGGGGAGAAAGATCTGGTTATCTCAATCAATAATTAGCATATTTCATTATCACTTGTTTTCAATAGTGTTGCTAAAAGCTTTATGCAACAGTTGTAGTTGAAGGTGAAATGATAATGGACGAGGAGATCGAGGAAGACACATGATGATGCTATTATTGAAGTTTGATTCCACACACATCACAAAAAATTCACATGTTACCACAAACACCAAATTAGTCAACGTCTTGTATGTAACGGTGAAAAATTAATCACGTAAATACCTAGGAATTTTCACTCCCATTACTGTTTTTTGAATTCCAATAACTATTCAAAACCTAATCTCTCATCGCAGTACAGTGAAAACCGATGCCCAATCAATTTATAAAGTGACTTCTATTTGCCAAGAATTTAATATTAGCCATGCCCTTCTTTGCTCTAATTTCAGAGGACAAGATTGATACACTGATAGTAATTTGATTATACACTTGAATTGCATTGAAGCTTTGCGAAATATCTTCGCATGATGTTATGTTTGAAATGATATCTTAGCAGGTAGCTCATACATGGGTAATAATTTGAGTGAGACAGCCAAAAAAGTCTGTAAATTATGGGGGGTTAATTAGATATACGTATTTCATGGTGATTATAACAATTTAAATACAACATCCGGTTTTAGGAGTTTTTTTAACAATAAAATATAGATTAAATTGTGATCTTAAATAACATAACCATATGTTATGAAATACTCCTTCGTATGATCTTATTTAATGAAAAAATAATACATTTTTTCTCTCTCAAAATATAATAATATTTTAATTAACTTTTGGTTCATTCGATGATATTTTTTTTAAACTATTTGAACTACTTTTTGTTTCACTGATTAATAACAAGGATATTTTAGTTAATATTAGAGGATTGGTAAAATATAACGTAATGAATTGATTTTTTAATGTATTAATTTATTGTTTGGTTTCATGGAATTCAAGACTCTTAAAAAATGTAATCTAGATTATCTTATCGTGTTAAACTTTGACATATTTATAAAAAATTATGATGTTTTTTTAGGTATTTTATAGTTTATTTTGTATTCAATATTATGAATGTGTATTTTTATTAATAAATAATAAAATTAAAATTAAAAAAGCATTAGTAACGAGATTAAATTTAGTACATTGATAAAATTATTTTGAAAATTCAATGTTTTATTTTTATTACTACCTATGATTATATTAAAAATACCTTAAAATCAGGTAAACTATATATTTTTTCTTATGTAAAAGATTTATTTTTACTTTACTGTTATCTATCTATCTATCTATATATATTTTTATTTATCTACATTTGTTTCTTGTATTTTTTTCTATCAAACAAACAAATTTAGATGGGAGTTCAGCAAAAGAGAGATAAATAAGTAATAGTTACATGTGGCTTGGATTTAATGATGGGGTTTAATTTGTGGCAGTGACTATATTCACAATACTGTAGTTTTTAGCAGCAATGACAAAGTAATCATAATAATGCAGCTTTGAATATGAGAAGGTATAACAATTGCATTGTTATTTCAATAACCTTTGTGACCATTGCTTTTTTCTGCATATAGTGATGCAATCACAATCTGATACATTGCAATGCCACTTTAAAGCTATCATTACTTGAGTAAACTATAGTTGAAATAGTATCATAAGATGCTGAAGATGCTACTCCTTACAACACCATTGTATTACACAGGATACATGTTTTATGTAATGGAAAACATGCTAATTAAAGTAAGAAATGGTGATCTAATGATGTCTCGCAACAACATGTGAGGGTAGGCAAAAAACAGAAAAGAAATTGAGATAATGAGATTTAAAAAAATAAGCACACACCACACCAATCATCACAAATCCACGTGAAGATCAATAATAGTAGGAGATTGGTTTACTGCGAAAGAAAGCAAAAAAGTTGCACTAATATTCTTGTGTAGCTTGGTGTCGGTGTTAACAATAATCAATTTGCAATCTTCTGAATTCTTCACGTAGTGTTTTTCATGTTTTATTATTTTGGATGAAAACTGGTTTTCATTGAGTATGTGGTTTTTGAGAATTAAAAAAAAAAGGAAGCGTGGGGGTGTGTCAAATGCAGGGGACAGAAACAAAGGACACATTGCGGCCTTCTAAGGAATTTTATTTATAATTTTATGCAGATTTGTTAATTTCTAAGGACACTTAAAAGGGAAGGTTCCCTCCAACAGTTGTTCGTGCCCTGAATCTGTCTTCTTGCTCCATAACTGAATTTGTATTCCATCTTCACTTTACAATTTTTTTATCCATCTGTCATATTTGTTAGATTTAAAACTATTTTACTTAATTGATGATATAAAAATATTTACGCACTGAATGCACGAAAATTAATTGAGAATTGATTATTAATAAGTCAAAAGGGTTTCACATATGCAAGTATCTCACACTGACTCGTAGTTACACCATTGCAGCACTAGGACCAGTTAACATCATACCAGCTTTGCTACAGATCAAGAAAATCCTTGGATGTTACGTAAGAAAATTTGAATGAAATATGCATTAAATGAATTTGGGGAGTCGAAAAATATAACTTAACAAATGGTGAGAAAGTATGGGGAGAAAGAATACGTGAGAGGAAATTTGAGTGAAAAGAGAGGGTCATTCAATTCTTCTGTTGGATGAAAAGAAATAGAAATGAACAGAGTGAAAGGTTTGAAACTAGAAGTGGAAAAAGTAGATTTTGCTTCAAGCCTTAAACCATTGGTAAAAAGTAGAGAATTGATTCTTAATGAGAATGAAGTTTCGTGCACATTATGTACATCAGTTCAGGTTAGCTTTCTTAGTAAATGTTTCTTATGCGTTATTTGACACTATGGTTTAAAACATGAGTTTTGTAGAATCAAAGACATTGAAGTGGGATTTGAAGGGTGCATAAGAAGTAAAAAAAGGGGTTTAAATTTATAATGGAGAGACAGGTAGGGAGTGACATAGGAAGAGGTTGTGGTTGTGACAGAAATAGTGATCGAAATGGATTATTTGGGAGAGATTTATGGCATTGAAATGTGGTCTTTATCTTGGAGTTGTTGGATGTGGGAAAGGGAATTGATTGATTGAACCCCACCTTTCTAATGGTGCCATTAAAGTGGCTACTGAAATTGGACCCACACTGGAGAAAATATTGTGTGGTTACTCTTTCCTATGTAGATAAAACCAAAGCATTTACTTCACTTTGGAGTTGCTCTTGCCCTTTCAATGTACTGTTGAATCACTTGGATGGTGACCTTAGTTAGTGCCTCCATCTTCTAACTTCAATTCTCTTCCTTCTTTCATTTTAGCCTTTAACTATCAACACATTATAGCCTTTAACTATCAACAGTTTTTCACTTTTTTACACACTTCCCATCCCATTACCATTTCCAATTTTCCTTTCACTGTTACCCAACTTTTTATTGGGTGCTTTGGTCAAGGAAATGCAGATGACATTCAAATCTAGAATGTAAGATTCATAATTTTTTACCTGCTTAAAATATTAAAATAAATATATAAAGATAATATAAATTTTTGTTTATAATTCTTTTCATACATAAAATTAAAACAAATATTTAAAAGAAAATAAATAATTTTATTATCAATCTTCTTATCGATAAACTCTATCACTTGGAACATCATCTGCTCTCGTGTAAATACACGATCAACACAAATTAAGAAAAAATAACCACAAAACAAAGGGTAAGCTAGCTATATAAAAAAATTATATATAATTTCAATTTCAAATTAATAAACATAAATCATCAAGTCTCATACAATTTCTCAAATCATCAAGTGTCTATTAAAATTCATAATTCATCTTTCACATCTCATACAACTTCTACTGACTTACAACACACATAGAGAACGGATGACTCGTACGTTGACTGTAACACCCCGAAAAATAACATCTAACTATTACAATACAGGTTTTTACATATTTTTATACAAGCATAAAGTTTTTCAAAACATTCCTAATACATGATTAGGACATATAGAAATACAAATATTTACAATATAAGTTTCAAAATCAACACCCTAAAGCTCTTCAGATCCTCAAACACCTG
>Ga0123342_1005897_pt1 | contig 17379 bp, 3 predicted proteins | sample Turbeawhitnodule_FD_89960 | JGI IMG/M metagenome (GOLD analysis project Ga0123342, IMG submission 89960) | Root nodule microbial communities of legume samples collected from Mexico - Turtle bean Mexico white nodule | ecosystem: Host-associated > Plants > Roots > Nodule | place: Mexico: Nepantla... | reverse complement strand
TTAATCTCCCATTGATTGCAATTGATTGCGGCAATTAACCTCCTATTGATTGCAATTGATTGTGGCAATTAACCTCCCATTTATGCCAAGATAACGGTAAAGGTGAGTCATAAACCCACACTTACCACCATCATATTTTCACACAATTTAAAGTTAATGTTTCATTATACAAATCCAATCATGGTTATATTATTAGGAGAGAGTTAGACGTGATTGGATTAGATAAAATGTGAATTTATTCACCATTTTCTATTTTCTATTCATGTTGAATCCGAATTTAAAGTTAGAAAAAAAAGACAATAATAATATTTTGTTCAATTGTTCAATTTCATTCATTAGCTCGTACATACATGTAGACTATGATTTTATGAACTTAAAAAAAATAATAATAAATTTGCTAATAACTTAAATTAACTTGCATATAATTCAATTAAGTTTTTGAAAAATTGGTACAACAACTTCTTATATATAAACTGGTTATAATTTATTAAAAAATATTTATTTAAAAAAAATCATTAAATAAAAAATAAATTTTAAAAAAATAATTAATTATTATATTAATTAAATTAAATATTTTTAGAAACTAAAAAATATTAATATCTAATTAGTTATCAAGATTTTAGATAACAACTTTAAAAATCTAAATAATTAATAAATCTAAATAATTAATTAAATATCAATTTAAAAATTATTGAATAATAATAAAAGTTAGTTTTTAAAATAATATTTAATTTAATTAATATAATAATAAATTATTTTTATCTTTAAAATTAGTTATTTCTAATGATTTTCTAGTATCCGAATGCTTACAAATAAATCTTACTCAAATAAATCTAAACATTCCTTAACTATATAATAAAGACACGTGATTAACTAGTAATGTTTAAATGTATTTTAGACATGAAAAAAGAGGAAGATAAAATGTCCATTGCTGCCTAACAGCATGAAAACAAACAATGCAGGGTTTAAAATATATGTTCAAAGTAGCAAAAGTGATGATTCCTATTTTATGAGCAGTGAAAAGATTGAAGTTATCCCCTACTAATATTTAAACATTGATTATTCAAGTTCCCATAAGTGAGTGGATTTGTTAGGAGGAAGGAGTAAGAGAGAAAGTATAATTCTAGTGACTTCCACCTTAGCAAAATAAAATCAGAAGCCATGTCCCATTCATGATCCCATCACCAGCATAATTATTTTTGTTGTCTAGATTCTCCCAAGTTGATTCTGATGATAATAAGAGACTTAACCTTAACCTTTGGAATAAACATAAGCTTTTAGAGAGTCTACAGTAGCAGTGACAAGGACAGCTCAAGAACACTAGTTGAAGGTTTAATATATTATAAAACTAAAACCAAAAAAAGAGTATAATCCAAGTGAATAACTCCCCTTGCCCTTTTACCATATTTATACACCATTGATTGCCCAGCTGCCATCACACTCAACAGGACCACACCACCACAGCTGAAACCCCACACTTTAGTATTTAATGTACTGGCACTTGGACTGAGAGTGGTGTCACCATCCTCAAGTCTCTTCGTGAAAAACGAGGACTCAGGCCCATGTTAGATTCATGGCCTCAGACAAAATCTTCAAAATATTAGAGATGTTTGTGAGTGAAGACGGATCAAAGGTCAGTGGAAAAAACATCATGTGACTCCACAATTCTTTTTGCTTAATGGTGCCCATCAAGGCTTAAACACACACAAGAATATTAATCACTTCAGAAGAAGAGAGAATTATGATTCAAATCTAACAGTCATCAACCCCTCTACTGGCCTAAACCCTTGAATCCTGAGGATGACATGAGAAAAATGGCAGTAAAAAACACTACTGTTCATGGCACATGCAATGTACTCCCCAATAGGCTTTTTATTTATGTTATAGTCTATTATATTTATTGCTTTTCTTTGTCCTTGTTCCCTTATTGTTTGTCCTATGGAATGCAAAACCCTCTCCACCAACCTTGTTGATTGGCTTTTCAAGCTCAGCTTTCTCAGATAAATCTTAGTGATTGAAAAAGCTTTCTGAGACCATGCACCCCACTTGCATATGTACCAGAAATTGTTTCACCATCATCTCTCTTCCAAGAATTCCAGCATGCATATGATGCCAGCCATGCACTCATCATGTGAAGATTCAACATCGCTGACTATGCAGAATTATACAATAAACATCATTCCTGCTCACTTACTTTGGACCACAGTTGATGGAGGGTTTCTGTGAGGAAATGCATAATTAAAGTATTTACAAAACCCTACCACAACGGAAACAAGTGCCACTTTTGCATTACTATTATTCAAAGAATTAAAAATTTTAACCAATATAAGCTTCCCAAAAATCAAATTATCAAATGGTTTTTCAACACGTGACATGCAACTGATTATAAAATGTTTAAAAAAATGACTCATACGTCCCTGAACAAACATGAAGGACTAGTGGTCCTGCATTTACATCAACACTGAGCATGATTATAATAAATATATATAGGGATTCTAACATATGGACAAAAGAGGATTGGAAGAAAATCCACTTCAGATTTAAGGGGCACTTCATGCCTTTAACACATCACATGCTCATTTATCAAAATATCTGGTATTAAATCAATACATAAAAAAGTAAGAGATTCAGTTCAATTGTACTTACATTTCTCGATTTCCTGAAGTAACTAGTCTTGTTTTAGTCCAGTTATACACATGCACACCTATATAATAATACCTTGTCTTTTTGGAAATATATATGAATACCAAGTCTATACATAATTTATCATTTCTTAGTATGAACTCCTGAGTATATGAAAATCCTGAGTTGGGGCTTAAGATGATACTGTACTGTTACATTATCCTCAAAAACACATATCTTCAGTAACTTTGAAGTAAACAAAACAAAAATAAAGCATGTCCTTTAACAAATAAAACATTATTAAAACTTCTATCATATGTATTACATGAGACCAGTATAATAATATTAGACAGGAATATTCCCACTTGCCTATTTTTTATATACTTTCAAGAAAAATAAATTGAAAGTAAGAGTTGTATTAACAGTGCACGATATTTGAAGAGAAAATTGAAAAACATAAATCTCTGGAATGTCAAACAAAACTAGAACGTTCTAGCTCCAAGTTCCAATCTCTAGCCATAGTGGTAGACCCAGCCTAGTGAACAGTAATGATACACAAAAAGGCAGGGTCTGTGGCGCCGATTGCACGGCTAATATTTAATTAACTCCAGGCACTGCAAAACTGGTCAGAGTACAGAAGATTGATCACTTATGCAATTATTATTACAACAACGTTACTCCAAGAAGAAAATATGAAAAAAGAGTATGACACAAATATAGATTGTCAGTCTATAAACAGCTATGTAACAGCCTCATTCTCATGTAGTAATATCATCAGAGATATAAATTAGTAACTTATAAAATTTGTTCTAATTATGATAGATTATTATAATCTTCTGTCTAGTGTTTACAAGGTTGTTTTTCCTTCATCTTTTATGACAGTTTTTGGGTAAGAGCACTACCTGATAATAACACATAAAAATGAAGTCATTGTAAGCAGAATCATCACAATTAGCCTGTCAGCAAGATAATACTGTTTGCATTCAAAAGCCTCCTCCTATGAGAAAAATGCATGAAAAAGACTAGTGTTATCGTGTGACCATTGCAATGTAGTAATGCAATGTAGTATTTCGAAGAAGACCAATATGAATGAATGCTCAAAGGATGTATAATGAATGATAATGCACTAACCTGTAATGCATCCAATACCTGTTTCCCAGTGTTAAAAACAAATGAAGTAAAATCTATAATATAATCTAATGGTGTATAGTGTACTACTTTTGACATAATTTATAAAATAAATAAACTGATTATAAGTTGTTAATATGTCAAAATTCTAAACATGGTTGCTCCATAAAAAACTTATGCTGTTATCATTTTCTATTTTCTCAACTAAACAGGGTACAGAATTTAGTCCTACTCTTTCTGTCCTAAAAGGTTTGTTTGCAATCAAAATTTACAATTACATTTGTGTGCGTGCATGGTACCGAATTATAACATAAATCACTGAATATAATTAGTTCTGTTTAATTAGAGTGCATATATAAAAGTGAAGAGTTTGGTTTAATTAGATTGCATGCATATATATGTTGCATATGCAAGATAGATTAGAAGCAAAGGATGTCAATTTCTCAAATAAAAAATCACTTTATAGAAAGTTTAACTACCTTATAAAAAAAATAGCACAATAATTCTTACCATTTAATTGTTTTGTAATATAGTGGCTGCAATTTTATACATAAAGAATAATAACTTTTTGCATCAAAAAAGTATTACACAAATATATAACAGATGAGGTTTCTTAAGTCCAAACCAAAACAGTTGGTGCTATTCCCTTAATTTGAGGTATATAAGGTGTAGTTATAATATTCTTTACTTTTTTTTGCTATCTTTAGATCTTAAGATGGATCTATTATACCTGCAAAAAAAATATGTCGATTAAGCTTGTAATATGAACTAACCATTTCCAAAAGTAATATGGATTATACATATGATATGAACTTCCATAAAATGATTGGTCAAATGCATGCAACAATTGTCAGAAAAAAAAAATCAAAATAAGGTAATAGTGCTGCTAAACATTTGCTAGAAAAGAAATTACTAACAAAATAAATTTACACATTAATTAAGTGATTATTTTACAATGAGAAATTCCATTAAGATTTAGAATGAGAGTTAGAAGCACTTTCAGAGCAAGATTCTGGCAAGTGAAAATGTATATTCACAGATACTTAAATTAAGAATGTTAGGAGAAAGAAGAGAAGAGATAACATTATAAACAGTTAGAGGGAGCTCCCTTCAGTCCAAGCACAGACAAGAAAAGGAAGAAATTTACCTCCTGCATCATTCAGACATTCACAATAGCATATCATGATGTCAGATCTATTGTGTTTGAATGAATGAGTCAGCAGCTAATTCAAACCCCTCACCCATCCATGAGTGGACTGAAGGAAGCTCTCTTCAACCATTTCTAATAATAGTTGCATCATAACTATTGATCTAAAAGCAACTTCAATTGCATATGTACAAGATAAAACTTAACAAAAATGTTAAAATGTTGTAGTATACACAAGGTCTATCAATGCAAAATCAAAATGAGATAACTTTTAACCACAAATTTGCAGAATATATTTAGGCTTCTAAACACTATGGATGATGAGTTAGATCTTTACTAAATAAGTGAAATTAATCACACTTGTCACTGACAAGAAACAATAAAATGATATTTACAAAATACAATTAGACTTTGAAACAGAATTAACAGTGTTAATAGAATCTTTAAAAGTTAACTTAAATGACAATTTGAACAAGTAATCTAATCAATTTAATCAAACAAGGCTTTTTCTTCAGTAGACACTACATGCAATCTTTAACCACAGCATCCAATTCACATGTAATAATATAAGATGCTTCAGATGTATTTCATAAATAGTTTTGGCTTGTGTATTGTAAACCTTACTTGTTGAAGGTAAAGTCAGAACATTTCACAAGAGAACGAAATATTCTGCATAGAATCCTGATCCTTCCCATTTGAATATATGTTTATAAATTAGGAATTACAAATTTACAGCACTATCAGATGATAGAAAAAGTACTGTATTTCTTCTGAATCAGCATCAATTTTACAACTTCCATTAAATGACTTCCAAAATATTGAAAAAAATATATTGTACCAAAGAACCCTAACCCTAAGCCTTAAAGCAACAAAGAACAAAATCTGGACATAAAACATTTTCAGAAATTTTTAGGATAAATTTCTTTCAAAATGATAGAATAGTGGGTACCCTTGTTGCTAACTTATCCATGCACAGGTGAAGCATCAGCTTATACATATTATGAATGTGACCAATTAAGCAAAAATCAGAGCTTCTTTTCTCTATTTGAACACGAATGCAATGTTATATTCATAAGCAAAAAAATTAAAAGGTCAACTTGTGTGGTATAATGCAGATAACATGCAGATACAAACAAATAAACCAACTATACTGCATCTTACACTTACACCTTACCATTCTCATAAAGCTCTACAATCTGAAGCTTTAACTTAAGGAAGATATGAGAAGCACTGCTAAAAAAATGGGAAGCAATAGGGATGAAGAAAACAGAATTAGAAGACCTAATGAGTTGTACAAGCAAATTAAAAAGGTAAATTAAAGAGTGAAAAACTCATAAAACAGAAAAGAAGAAGAGAGATTTAAAGGGTCAGAAGCAGAAATCAGTGAAGAGAAGAGAAGTGAAGGTGTGTGAAAGAAGTAGCAGAAGGAGAGAGAAAAGGATGGGAAGTGTCACTGTCTTCATTATAGTCAGAGAAAGGAAAGCGATTGAAGATCTCATAACCACACATACAAATCTGGCAAAGCACTGTTTCCAAAAGAAAAGAAAACAAAGGTAAGCAAAAATCATCTTTATCTTTTCCCAGCAAGGGAATTCTTTTGCAGGAGACTTTTGCAAACATAATAAGATAGATATAGAGAAGCAGAAGTAGAGCGTTTTTCTTTCTTGTTTCTTCTTACTTTGTGATAACAAAGTCATCAACCTCATCCTCTTCTTATACACACACCCTCTTTCTTTCCCTCCCTGAAAACTGATAGAGACTCTTACCACACACACATAAAATCCAACCTACCTGTACTGTTTAAGTACTGTAAAGAAAGAGATAAATAAATAAAAAGAATAGTGGGAGGAAAGGTGGGGTTCTCCTTGCCCCTTTAGCTCATTCTCTCTCATCTTTTGTGCCACTCAACTCTGCTGCACTCTTTTCTATTAGACCAATCCAACACAAAGTATTATTATCATATTTTCAAACTTGTATCAGAATGCAAGAATTTTATATTTTCATTTTCATTTTCATTTTTTTACTTCTAGTTAATATTTTAAAATACATCTTTAAGTCTGAGACTATGATTTTGTTTAAAATTTCTTCATATCACTTCAATTAATATGTTTTAATAAGAGTTTTTTAAGATTCAAGTTTTAAACTCTCGAAATCCTTTTATATTTTAATTTCCTTTTTCAAATATTTTACTATTATATTAATTATATCAATGAAGATGTGAACATTAACTTTAGAAATGATCTTAAGTGGTGAAATGTTTTAAAAACATATAACTATCAACCATCTTAACCACGTTGGATAATAACCCTAAACAAGTTTTTAAAAGTTATATTTTAATCATCTGAAGTAAGTCTAAATCATCATACTCAAAGACTAAAAAATGAGGTTGTGATGTATTGTTTAAAGCTTGTTTTTAAACTTGTAAAAAAGAACTTATATGTGATTTATCCTTAAGTTATTTTTGGCTTACTGGACTAAACTTTCAAAATAATTAATAAAAAAAATTAGAACTTGCATAAAACAGTTAATTTTAAATACTTAATTAAATCATGTACTCAAAAATAATCTTAATCAGAAATCTCACTGATAGCATGCATAGGGCTATTCATTTTTATTATCAAACAAACTACAAAGTAACTACACCAAGTTTTATTAGATTTTCTCTTACACTGTTTTTTATTTTTACATTAATTTTTTTAATTATTCAAAAGTGTTGTATTAATCATCTTAAAACAATATATTGTTAGAAAACTTAAAAAAAAAATACTTGCAATCTGAATAAAGTTGAAGTGTAAATTTAGTTTTGGGAATTTAAAAAATGGTATGATATTATTTGAGTGTTGAATAATATAATATGGTGTGATGTGCAACTTTTTTGAGTCTACTTTTTTGTACATACACAAAGTGGTTGTACATAGGGAGTGATGCATTTGATTTGAAGTCAGTAATTAATCTGGCGGAGAAAAAAATGAAACAAGAGAGTACATAGAGTTGTCCAATTTAAAATAAGATGAGTCACCAACCTGCCATGGATGAATAGTTCTTCTCTCTCACTCCACTGAACCACAGATTAACATGTATCACAGCTTTTCTTCACAATTCAGATTTTCAACCACACGTTTAAAGCTCATCTTTCATAAGGAATCAAATTTAAAGTTACATTTACCCTCTTTGCTTCTGTCTAACTACTGTTTATAAAGGAAAACTCAGTAACTGTTTTCTGTATATATGCTCATTTCTAAGAAAAATGGAGAAAGAAAGAAATATTTGTTTTTTGTAAGAGTTTGGTTATTAAACAATAGTTTTTAAAGGATTGAAAATAAAAGAGGAATGGATTTGTTTATTTCAGTTCGTACATATTATGATAATAAATAGTACAATTGTTTTTATTTTTTTCTCCTAAATAAAATCATTGAATAAAAACTAATTTTTAAATATTAAAATAATTAATTATAATAATAATTAAATTAAAGATATTTTAAAAATTAAAAAAATAATTTTTAAATTAGTTTTTATTATTATTAAATAGTTTTTAAATTAATATCTAATTAGTAATCAAGATTTTAATTACTAATTAATTATATTTTAAATTTGGTAGTCAAAATTTTGATTGTTAATTAAATACCAATTTAAAAATCATTTAACAATAATAAAAACTAATTTAGAAATAAAAAATTATTTAGTCTTTATTCTAGTTAATAACAACTAATTATTTTTTGTCTCTAAAATTGATTTATATTTTATGATTGTCTTGTAGTGTGTTTCAGGTTAGAGTGTTGAAAATTGATTTTATTACAACTTATAATAATTTTAAAAAATGTAAATAATAGTAAGAGCATTATAAAATGTTATTTTAGAAAAAATAATGCTCTAATATTTTATATTGAAAATACAAATAAATTTAAGAGGTGAATTGCATGGGTTAGAAATAATTAATATTTTTGAAATGCATATATTATATTAATCTAAAATAAAATAAAAAAAATATAATTAAATAATTAATCAAATTATATAATATTTATTATTTTTATTTTTATAATGTTACATTCATAAAAATATGTATTAAATACGTTTTTTGAAATAATTATAATAAAAGTAGTTTATTCATATTTAATTAAATGACAAAAGTCAAAATTCTGACTTACAGAGTATAAGTTAGTGACATGGAAAATTTTAAAAAAATGATGAATGTTACTTATCATTACACATTGTTTACACATTATAAATAGGAAGAATAATTATTAGTGTTTCATCAAGACTTATACCAACATCTGTTTTAGATCCAATTTTTTTACAAAATAATCCATTATTTTTGGGTTGATTGGTTTTATAATGAAAAACTTTACTGATTTATTACCTTCTTCAATATCTAACCATTAGGTAGGATTCTTTTTATTTTTGTAAGACCACTTATTTGAAACTTATACAATACTACACCTTAGAACTTTCGTATCTTGAGAAAGGAAAATGTTAATTTTTAGAACTATAAGAATGAATTTAAAAATAAATATATATATATAATAAATAAAAATTTATAAATAAATAATATAAAAAATATTAAAATTATAATATATTTATATAAAAATTGTGAGTTGTAAATATATTATTATTTCTTTAAAAAACTTTCCGGGTACTTGGCATCAATACACTGTTATTTTTTTGGTAAATAGATTTTAGATGATAAATTTAAGGGAAAAGTTTAGAAAATAAGATGGTTGGAAAAATTAATAGAAAGTGAAAGAAAATGAATTTTTTTTATGAAAAATTGTACATGATGTAGTGAATATGGTTCATTTTTTTTTTTAATTGATAAAAAGATAAAATTATAATTTTATCTTATAATAAAAATTAATTAAAAATTAAATGTAAATTCATTTCTCAACTTTTCCTATAAAGGGTTTGAGATTGGATAACTGGACAATTTATTTAACTTGCAATCCAATAAATTATGAATTTTAAAATTGTTAGATCATTTAAGATGAGGGTTTTTTTTTTTCAAAATTCCTTTTAAACTTAAAAGATTGATATATATAATTTGAATTTCCTTCTACTACTGGTAAATTCCCCTTTATAATTACTTTATGAAATACTTTGAAAATTAGTCTTCACTTTCCATTTGTGTGGTTTGGAATTTTGCTTTGGTTTTGTTTGAGTTTAAGTTTGAGTTATTTTTTTGTTTGATTGGTGCATGGGGTTGTGTTTATTACGGTTGTTGGATGAATGGACATCTTTTGAATGATTAGAGGAAAAAATGTATCATTTTTTCGTTTGCTTGAATCAAACTATTCATAAGCAGGCTTAGGTAAATAAAATAGGAACAAAATAAAATATTATTTTAATAATTTAACTGTTGAAGTTTTTTTCGAAGTTAGATTTTTAGGTTATGAGTTAAGTTAACTTTAAGTAGAAACTTTTTTTATTAAATGATAATTAAATTTAAAAATAAAAAAATATTTAATCACTATATGAATTAAATTACGTACTATTTTAAAATAGATCCTCGAAAATACACTATATTAACTTTTTTTAGTATGTGATAAACGAGTTTTAAGATATAGTCTACTTATGAAAAAAAAAATATTAATGTTTTATACTTATAACATTTTCCAAAATACAAGAACAAAATTAGTCTACAAGATCAATAACTAAAACTAGTTTCATTTAAAAGTACAGAAGTTTAAAAAAAAACTTAAAAATTATAAATGAGTTCGTGAAGAGCTTTGACCTTAGAGATAAATGTAACTTGAAATATAAAACATTACTTAAATTGAATATTTTTAAAATTTGAAAAAATATTATATGGAAATGTTAGCTGTTTACATTTTGGATACATTAAAATTATTTATTTTAATGAAAATAAAGTTTGGTAGTTTATGATTATTTATTGAATATAACTTTCCTTTTAACTCCATTTACAGTTTCTTTACATAATTTTTTTTTATGCTAATGAAATTAACTATCCCTAACTAAACTTACAAAAATAAAAACCGACTTTGATCATTGACAGTAATGAATTATCCATATTGAATAATTTAATTCTCACAATTATCCCAAATATTAATTTCTAAGACTCTGACCTATAAAAATTGACCTCAAACCTAGGTTAGTAGGATACCCCTACAATATTAAACTATACCAAAACATTGAAAATACATTATTGTCGTACTTAGGTTAATTATTTGTGTGACTTTTGATTTGGCTAACTCAATCAAAAGTATATGCGGGGAGACCTGGTTCCTGGATTCCTTATCCACGCATGTGATTAACTAATCTTAATCTTAATTTGACAATCATTTTATTCCAAAATGCCAACACATGATGTGTTTCTTCGTCTTTCTGCCAAAGACACAAATCTATATTTCTTCAAATTATTTATTGTTTATGAGAAGATTATGTGTTAATTATTATGATAATCCGACAGAAAAAGGGTAACTATATGGTACCCATTTGTTTTTGTCTGTACAATATCAGACCACAACTTGCAATGCTTACCATCTAACTGTCTGTCATGTGCAGAATAAGTTTACAAAAACAAAAGTCATTCAATATGTATAACAACTCTCAAGTGTTTAACATTATGGGTATTTTCGATTTAAATAAAATGTAAAAGTAGATTTCTTGTTCTCTTGTGTGTATTGAGTTAGGGGGCTGAGGAACAAACCCAACTTCTAATAAGACACTGACTAAGATTGTAACTCATATGAACCATGCAGCCCATTCTACCAAGCAAAACCAAAATAGGCTTAATTAATCTATTCACACCCCTAAATAAATTATATAATAACAAATTAAGAGGTTTTCGTAGTTAAACACCACCTAAAGTAGGGTTGCTTGTTGTTACTCCTTCATACGTATTTACTTTTTCACTATAATAAAATTATTAAATAAAAATTAATTATTTATTATATTATTTAAGTTAAATACTACTTTATAAACTAAAAATTATTAATTTCTAAAATAATTTATATTATTAATAAAAATTAAAAATAATTTTAATATCTAACATTAACTATCAAGAACTTTATCTACTAATTACTTTAAATTTTAAATTAATCACTATAAAATTAATTTATAATCTAAAATAGTCAATAACTAAAATCTTAATAGTTAATATTAAATATTAATTTAAAAATTAGTTTATAATTTTCTATTAATAATAAAAATTATTTTAAATATCAATAATTTCTTAATTTATAAAATAATATCAATTTAATAAATAACTTTTATTTTTAAAATTCTTTTTTATTTGGTAATTTTCTTATACTACCTAACAAATGAGATGAACAACACCATCTATATCTCTCTCACTAGGAGATTCCAACAACCAAGTGCTAAATACACCACTACTTTCACTAAATATCTGAATTACTAAATTGCTCATGTGCACTCATTAACAGGTCCTAATTAATTTGTTTCATGTAAATTAATTTCTTGAAAATTTATATGTTTGTATATAAAGCAAGTAGATCATTTTTAGAAAAACATTTAGATGAAAATTTTAATAAAAAACCTCTCTCATTCGAGCATTTATCTTTCATAAATCAGTTTAGATATTTGTTCACACTCTTTGCCCATAAACTAGTGTGATATTAGTATATACACATTCACCAATACATCCTTGAAAAGTGTAGTGATTCAATATTCTCATTTATTATAATTTTAGTCTTTTAAGAAAATTAAATTATTACTGCTTTTATTAAAGTATTTGTTGTTTTATTGTAATTCGTCTTCAAATCCCACTTTTCTCAATAAATATAATATATTTAACAGCAAAATAAAATTATTTTGATAAAAATACATGTATATAAAAAAGTATAAAACCACAGTGATGGCGAGACAAAGAGAATAATACTTTGGATTCAGTGGATACAAAAAATTATACTAAAAAGAGTCCATAAGATTCTATGATTAAGAAAAGATTAGAAATATTTGTGGAAACAATATTATTATAAAAAGAAGACAAAAGAAGAACACATTCTTCTCTTACTGCATTGGAAGCATGAGCCATGGTAGTATTAGGTTGTTTGTGGGGGGGTTTGAGGTTGCAATGGAGCATGGCATTTGGAAATGTCGCAGAGAAAGAAAAAAGCAGTGTCGACAGAATCTTTATTACATAGGTATGGTATTTGAAGCAGCACGAGTTGTCGTGAAATGAAATGACAGTGTTAAGTTGTAGTCGGTGGGTGAATTAATGGTGTGGGGTTGGAAATTGATAACAAAGAACAAAAAAGATGGTTGAATGGTCAATTACCCTTTATGATGAACCATATTTTAAGCCTGCCATGGAGGATTCTGTATTCAACATTCAACATGAACATTCAATGATGTTGAGCAGAGAAGTATAGAAGGAAGCTGAAAAGGTTAAGAGAAAAAGAAGCTTGCAAGTTAAAAACACCTTTCTTCTTTTACTACTTTCAGAGTTTCATCTCAGAAGTGATTCTGTTAACAACACTTAACTGATGTGAAAGAGGAAAAGGAAATGACAAATTATATGAAAAGTATTTATGATGGTTAAAAACTACTTTTTCTTGATATAGAATTATCTATTATTTTTTAAAAAATTAAAATTATTCTTAAAGCAATTATAAGAGTTACTTTATTTTAATCATTCATCTTTATAAAATAGTTTTCATGAATACTGAATGTTAATCATTAGATCTAAAACAAGTTTGTGAGTATTAGAGTAATTTAAGATATTTATTCTTATATTTTATCTTGATGTTTCATCCTTTTCTAATTTTAAGAAAAATATTCCTTTTCTTCACCCTTCATTTTTTAATACAATGCTTCTAATAAATAACTCATAAGAAAAAAAAATGAAAGTGTAAGAATAAGAATTAAATTTATTAGAATGGGATTTTCTATATTTATACATCAAAGAGAAATATGTTGGGCAATTAAAATATCTTGCTAACGTCTTCAGTAAGACGTGAAGTGGGCTTTTTTGTTTTATGTTTTCCACTTTTTGTACGATGGTCATTTGACATTCATTTTTGTACTTCTGTAATTTCTTTTTGCACCTCTGTTGCAATATAATGATAAAAATAACTTTTCAAAATTATTATGTTTTTTCCAAAATGCAATCTAAAATGTATTGAGAATACTTTCAAATTATTAATCATTTTAAAGTATTCCACAATAAAATTTATCATTATAAAATAATATTTCTAGAATAATTTAAACCAAATTGCCAAATGTTGAAACAATAGATATGACAGATCCATGGACATTGAAAAAAATCTTTTTATACTTATGTTATAAGTTCCCTCGTTACAATTTTTGGTGGTCCAGAAAGTAATTATGGAAGTGCATTATCTTTTCTTCTCCAATTAGAGTTTAAATGTGGAGTGGGTTCGAAGCCCATTGGGCTCATTTATAGCCATGTCACAATATTAGGAACACATTGAGATTTAGTAAATATTAAGGGTTTTGCAACTGCACCTCCATATAATCTGAAAATCTATTTTTATCCTTTTAAAATTATATTTTAGATTGTACTGAAATATATTTTGTGTATTCTTAATTGTATATTCTCAAGTAAAAATATGTATTTGATTTTTTTTTAAACTCTATTTATATTTTATTTGCATTAATTTCAAACATAATTAATTTATTTATTTTTTGGATTTTTAAACTAAATACTTTATTTAATGAAAAATTATTTTTTTAAGAGGAACAATATAAACCAAGAAAAAATATTTCATAATAATGACAATATACATATTAATAATCAAAAAATTTGTGTAATATCATTGTTAAATTTAAAAATATAAAACCTAAGCATTAAAAGATAATTCATGTCGTTTTCTCCATATAACTCCTTATCATTTGTAACGTCCCCGGCTAGCTGCAATGTATTGAGTTTCGTCCCATGCTAGAGTACATTCTATCACATATTTATAGTTGATTATGCATTGTAGAATGTTGACGATCCTCTTGAATATACCTTGCATTCATTGAACCAATGCATTAAACACTTGAAAAATAAAAACAAAAAATCATGATAAAATAATAATTGAAATAACTCATCGAACAAACATGCTCATGTTTTGACAAGGATCATGTTTGGCTATCCTTTATGTGCTTGATGACACGACAATATATATGATCATGAAGAAGTGTGTAAGGATGTGACATTTATCTGAATCAGTGCATGTATTCAACTGCAAATGCTAATGGATGTGAAACTAGTGTCACACCGGTAACAAGATGATCAACAAAGTGTGATCATCGATCATTAATGACAACAAATACACCTCCTTTGAAAGGTAGGGGAAGCCGAGGAATCAACTGCTCATACCCAAATTAATGCAAAACACCCTTAGGCAAATGAAATTGTGAGCATGTTCCAAACAAGGTACAATCCCAAGAACATGGCTATTACCTCAAACAATAGACTAGGTCGATGGTCATCTTAAGATATAAAGCATCGCAACATGGGTAAGACTGTTGATTTGCTTGTGCACAACACCAAGTGCACAAATATGACACTCAACAACATAATGACATGCTTGAGGGAGGATCTCCTTATATGCAACATTAAAAATGTGTTGCCTAAAAAAGACAGACAACATGTAAATAAGTGTTTCCTTAACCAATGTCAACATTTTACAAAATGTTGTCTAAACAATAGGCAACACTGAAAATGTGTTGTCTAAACATTATGAGAAAAAATGTTGCCTAAGTTTTTCCGAAAAACGTTGCATATTCTATCAATATAAGACAACGGTTGCAAAAAAGTGTTGCCTAAACCTAATCCCACAACTATATATTTTGCGCTTGAAAAAGTGTTGCCAAACTATTGCCTAAAGTTAAGGAAATATTTTTTCTACTTTAGAAAACATATTTGGTTGTTGTCTAAGGTAAAAAATGGTGTAGTGATAATTTCCCAACAACAGGGAGATTAAGCAATGCAGACACATCACTCAAAGTGATACTCACCAACAAGTTGGTGTGAGAGTGTTAGCTCTTAAGAAAGGCTAATATAAGACCTTTATCAGCAATGTCATAACTAAGGTTGCATAGTGGCAATAATCCAATGTTAAGCACTATGGACTCAATTTAAGGATGATGGATCCCAAACTTATCGAGCTTGGGCCTGTGGGAGACCAACTTTAGTTCATATCGATCCTTCCTATCCCATTGTCTACATACCACGTGGTTGACATAACTCTATAACAACGAAGTATCAATATATCTCTTAGGAAATCCTACTCCAATTTCTTCATCCTATCTTCTAGTAGATGGTGGCAACACATCACCATCAATGACAACAACAATAGTTTGTTCCTATCCTTTTTACAAACCGACACCGCCAATCTCTGTTTAGTTTATGCTTTTGATGATGATCTATTTCTTAAAAACAATCAATCAATAATTTTTAAAAAATTAATATATACATTTCTAATTTTGCAATATAAAATCTATTTATAGATTCATAAATATATTTTAAATTGTACCATTTAAAATGTGTTGAATTGGACAATCCAAAAATTATTCTATATTATACAATATTCGATAAGTAATTTTCGAATTCAAAAATCAAATTCCACCCAGAACCATAAAAACAAAAATATAACATATATACTCACATTTTCAATTAAAATACAATAACGATGCTCAATAAACTTCTAATAACCTCTCGTACTCACAAACAAAGGAAGAAAATTCTAAAAAAAGTGCATACAAAGGGTCAAGCAGGATGGGTAGAACAAGAGGTGGGAAGTAGAAAAGAAAGTTATTTAAATATAAATATAAAAAAAGGCTAATTTTATGTTTTCACAATAAATATATAAATATGACGATGCAATTGAATTTTATGAGATACAAACTGCAAAACCCAAATATTAACACCGTAATGAACAAAATTATATGCATCCAAATGACTTAATATATACTTTTTAATATATACTAACAAAATTATTAAATAAAAATCAATCTTAAAAATTAAAATAATTAATTATATTGATTAAATTAAATATTATTTTATAAATTAAAAAAATTATTGATATTTAAAATAATTTTTATTATTAATAAAAGTTTATAATAAAAATTCAAATTAACATTAATTATCAAAATTTTAATTATTAACTACTTTATATTTTAAATTAATATCTATTAATATTTTAAAATATAAAATATTAATAATTAAAATTTTATAACTAATTTAAATACCATAAATTTATATTATATTATGTACAAAAAGATTGATATGCAAAAATTTATTTAAAGTAATAAGAATTATTTTAATAAAAGTTAATCACTAAGGAAATTGGTAGATAATAATAATGAAAATATACACATTTATGCCATTAAAACTTGTTTTGCGCCGACGAAGTCAACACAATACAAAATAATATATATATATATATATATATATATATATATATATATATATATATATATATATATATATATTATTTAAATAAAAAAAAGAGTTGATTATTTTTTTTTTTTTTTTTTTTTATGTTTATTTTTTTTTT
>Ga0123342_1005896_pt1 | contig 17380 bp, 9 predicted proteins | sample Turbeawhitnodule_FD_89960 | JGI IMG/M metagenome (GOLD analysis project Ga0123342, IMG submission 89960) | Root nodule microbial communities of legume samples collected from Mexico - Turtle bean Mexico white nodule | ecosystem: Host-associated > Plants > Roots > Nodule | place: Mexico: Nepantla... | reverse complement strand
TCTGGTAACACACTCACTCTCTACAAATTCCAACTTATTTCACATATCATATCATGCTATCATTACCTTCTATTTCTTCTCACTTCACTCTTCCACCCTTCTCTCCTTTTCTCTCCCTTTTCATCCTTTTAGTTTTTACTCTTTCAAACTTTACCACTCTCATAACTGCCTCCTTTCCATAATCTATAAATACACTTACAACAATTCAAAATACTGCTACAACATTTCTGTGTAAATTTTTAAAAACGTCTCCAAACTTATCCCTCATCACAATCAACAACACTTTCATTTTCAACCTAATCAATGTATGAAAACAACTCATGAAGAATTAATTTAACAGTGAGAGGGAGGGAAGAGTCACTTCAATGGCTGTGATATTTGTGCAAAATAATTAAGGATAGATTATTATAAACATTAGGAATTAATTTATGATTGTTATTTGAATTTGTTTGATCCCAAACAAAGTTGGGTGTAATAGTGTTGAACATTAATGATTGTTGGAGGATTAATTGATGATAAGGTTGTAGTGTACAAAATACGCAAGACAGGTGAAACCAGTTTGACAGCAGCAAAACAATATGTTATGATGTCCTGAAGTAAGGTTGCTTAAACTAAGAATTCGTACACATTCATAAGTTGCACCACTTAACTGAAACAGAATAAAATCAGATTTAGCATGTGTGGTGTTGCAATTTGTGTTTTCGAAAAACTTGGAAAGATTCCCTTTCCTTTTCTTTCACCCCACACCGTAAGCCCTTTTTCTTTTTAATTTCTTTCTTTAGCAGTGATAATTGAACCTAAACAGAAAAAGTTTGGGCATTGCACTTTGATTATTTTTTGGTCTTAAATGAGTTTGAGCTTTCCCTGTGTGAGTGTTTTGTCCCAATGAATGAGTCATAATTGTTGAATTGAGGGTGATGATGATGCATGCATAAATGCAGTAGTAGAAGCAGTAGCATGAAAGAGTGAGTAGAAAGGGTTTGAAGGACAGGCAGAAAGAAACAGATCTATAAGCGAAGCATGTGTTGGTTCTCTCATCAGGTGAACATTAAATTGGAGTCAGTCTCACTCTCTTTACCTGTTCCCACCATTTACGATCAGACATATATGGTTAATACCACATGCCACCTATTAATTAGCTATTTCATTATTTCTTTTTGAATTTCCCGCTTCTTTTTTTCTTAATATACTTTCACTTTCACCTCCCACATATCACTATTTTCTTTTTCAATTTCACCATCTTTTAATCTAAACCAATCTCTTCCATTACTCAAATATTTCATTAATAAATTTCAATTTGGTATGTAAAGTGATATCATACTTATTTATATAAATAGAATGAAATTTTCACGCACTTTTTTTTTCTGCGAATGACGGAATATTTTAAATATATAATTAGATAAAGGTGAATGATTCGATAATAAGTGATACCAACCAACTTTTTTATAATAAATTTTAATATTATATTAAAAAGTAATTTTAAATTTAACAATATTTTAAAATTAAATTATGAGATGAGATTTATATATATTTATATATTATATTTAATTGAGATTTTCTTCATAGGAAACTTGTAATTATTTTAAATGTATTTAAATTACTATAAATTCTTATTTTATAAAAGTTCTCATAAATGAAATTTAACATCTCAGCTAACATGAACAATTATTTGTCACCACATGAAAAAACTATAATTAAAAAATAAAATAAAGAAAGAAAATACAAGTAGATATAGAAGGAATAGACCAAAATTCATATATAAAAAATCTAAAAAAAAATATACTTAGGTAATCTATACCTACTAATAAGTAATTATAAGAAAAGACTAGATGGAAGTCTATTATACCAATAAAATTGTTTTCTATGAATAAACCTTAAATTAAAGACAAATATTTCACTTATTACGAATAATTCAAAAAAACATTAATCTTAATAATAAATACAACACAAATCAATAGAATTACATTCAAATCATAAACTAATAATTTTCATGCATAATTTGAAAAATTACTACAAAATATAGAAAAAAAAATATACATAAAAACTACCATGTTAAGTGACACAAAAGAGAAGTATAAATGCAGTAGGTATAACATGATGTCATGAGAAAAGAGAGATAAGAAATAATTGTATGTATTAATGGAATTGTAAGTTCATATACTTAGTTATTTACTTTTATAATATTATTTTTTTGCACTCTTTCATAGGTGTCAAACAAACGTTTCTCTATTTTCTAAAGTTTTGGTTTGAAGAAAAGGATGGTTTGGTTGTGGACGAAAGTTCTGAACATTAAAAAGAAAAAGAGAAAAGCTGATTGTTTTGGTTTCCTTTGAAACATTTAACCTTTTGTTTTGAAGAAAGACAAGGAAAAAAAAAATAAAAAAATGCTTGCATTGAAGTTAACGAACGTTTCATGCAAAAATTCCTTTTATTTATTTTTTAAAATAATTGTTATTGCATGGTAGATTACAATGTAAAAGTTGCATGAAGTAAGAAGCAAACAGAATATGATTCTCTGAGCATGTTCTACCTTTTTATCCTTGTTCAAAAAGTAATGTATCCTTTTTATATTTCTTCTTTGTAGGTACGATAACACTATCTGCGCACTAATCTATTATTCCATTCACTTTATATCTAAGCAAAAAGATATGCTCATATTTTCAAAATAAAACAAATTATATTTTTAAAAAGATTCTTTTTTCATCTTTTTGGACAAAGGAAAAGTGGTAGATATAATTGGAATATGATGGTATTTCTGTATGTGCGCGCAACATGCTAAAAATGAAGTTTAAAATCTCATATATTTTCTGCAAATTATTGTTTAAACTCCTCAGCTCTGAGTTCATATTTAATGATAAAATCCTTTTTTTTATCAACTGCCAAAATTATTCATATATCTTCGAAAAAAAATACATTGAACGAATTTGTGAATGGTTTTTTCCCTTCCCAAGGAAATCCAACTTTGTTTAGATTAATTTATTAAAGACTATATATTAGGGTTGCATGTATCTTATTGGCATATGCATATTTGAGGAGAACTTTTTTATTACTCAAGTTAAATTTAGTTTAACTATCCTTCTATTAGGAAAAAATATTTATTTTTGAGTTTATTGAATTTTTACTTTAAAAGTTGATGATCATATCCACATAAGTATGCAATTGATATTTTTATATAGTAATTTGAGACGAGAGATATTTTGCCTTCCTCGTTTTCCACACTCTCTGTTCATTTGAGAAATAAAATAGAAAGAGAATAAAAAAAGTAAGTGAAAGAATTTTCATAGAAACTAAATTAGAAAAAAATATGATTAATTTATTTAATATAAAAACAAAATTGAAATATAAACAAAGAAGTTGAACGCTATTAATAAGGTGTTGGTTTCATTTTGCGTAATTTTATTCTGTGTAGATTCACGTTGTAATTCTTTTTCTCATTTTTCTTCTATTTAAAATTAGAAAAAAAATATAGTTTAGGATTTTGACTTAAACAATCTCAAGACAGAATTCACTTGGAATTGTATATATGATTGAATTATTTTTTCAAGAAATCGTTAGTGGTATATATATATATAAAAAAAAAAGAGAAAGAATGATTATTGGGTTAGAATCGTTCTCTATTAACTCTGTTAGTGGTATATATATATATATATATATATATATATATATATATATATATATATATATATATATATATATATATAAAAGAGAAAGAATGATGGTTGGGTTAGAATCGTTCTCTATTAACTCTATGATTTAAATAGACAGTGATTATTCTTATAACCGTTATCTATATACTCGTTTTAATTTTAAAAATATCACCGCGTTTTGATAGACAACGTTTGGTAATAAAAATTATATATTACTTGTCGTAAATAAGTATTTTTGCATTATTGACATCATAAAAAGAATTCAACATAATTAACTGTGATAAATAAATTCATATATAATATTGTTCTTTCTCATCTTAATAATTATTTTTTTTTAAATTGAATACTAAAAAAAAAATTGAATACTAAATCAAGGAAGAGTATTATGTATTCATTTTGTAGTGGTTAATATTTTAAATTATTAAAATACTTTTGTTATTCAATTTTTTTAATATTATATTTTTTCCATTAACTTTTATATTTTATAAAAAAATGTAATAAATATGTTGATGAACATAAATATAGTATAAGATAACATTGTTCAGGAAATATAAAAATGAAACACTAACTTTATGATCGTGTACATAAAACCGTAATCGTAGTTCACAAAACAACAAGAATAGTAAGGATAAATTAATGAAATAAAGATAACATATGAAAATATAAGTAAAAAGAAATAATTAGACTTGAAATTAATATACAAACATAGACATACAAAATTCAAGTATCGAACCACAAGAGTTCAATTTCATTACAATACTAATATACAACAATCATATAGATCATACATGGATTATGCATTAAAGATATTCAACAAACGAAATATCAACTGACGTCGTCCATAAGACTCGTATTAAGTAGGTTATGTGAATCTAAAAGAAATGATCATGGTAAGTCTAAACATATAATATTGTGTGTCCATAGGCGGTCACAATATGTATAAACTCCTTCATCAATTTCTCACCACCTGATATCTTAGTTTACATGACTTAGATCCTGAGTGAAGCCAGATAATCCCAAATGTATAATTTTAATTTCATACAAATTCATCATTCTTGTACAATACATACCATTTAAATATTTCACAAATAAATTGAATATACAAACTTTACATTTGTAAAAAATCCACACATAATCCAATTCAAAGAGACAAGAAGAAAAGAAGAGAAAGATTTTTTTTAGCTTGAGTGAAATTGGCTTACGCTTTAGCAAAAACCTCTTTGCTTGAGCGAAAATTGGGTCGATACTCAGCTTAGTTGCAATACTATTTTCGTTTGAGCGAAAATATACACGAGAGTAGGTTTTGTTGTAGTACCAATTTTGCTTAAGCAATAATCTTTTCCTTTGAGCAAAAATATCAAAAGCTTAAGTACCCTAGCAAACTAATTTTTTAAATCTTCACTCAAAATCACGCTTCAAACCATTTATAATACACTTCAACAATATTCAATACAATTTTCAACATCAAAAACAACATTTTAACTACCAAACTATCAAAATCGGATCTCTACACTTTAAAACAATATAGAACCAAACAATTTTCATCAATTAAATCTCTGCAATAGAAATTTAAAACTTGTGATTATGTCACCTCCACATCTATATCCTCTAGAGTACTATTGAAAAGTTAAAATTATTTTCCTTTACATAAAATACTTCTCTTCAAAACAACCTCTTAAATAAACTAGTTACACAAAAATCCGGGACATAGACCAAGTTATCCAAACATTATATAATTTTAATATATGATAAAACAAGTTGAGATGATACTTTTATCAACCGATCACACTTAGATTAATAACAAAATTAAAAAAAAATAAAATAGACAAAATCTTTAAATTAAATGGGAACTTAATTATGAATGACCCTAATAATTTGCAATCAAATTTTAAAAGAAATGAGGTAGTAAGTGAAAAAGTTAAAGAGAATTGAGAGATTATGAGAAAGAGAAAAGAAAAATGAAAACTATAAAAATTTAAAATCCAAAATTCTATTATTTTAAAGTTATAGGTTACACATCAACTAAACTGAACATGGTTATAGATTTATCTTCTAAAATAATTACGTAAAATTCATTTATAAAATTATTTTTATTAATTAACAATATAAAACTCTTATATAGTTTTTTTGGGTGACATTGACGTTGGTTCAAACATCCAAAAAGTTTGAACTCGTCACAAGAATTTGTCGACTTTGACGCAAAATAACATTTTTCACCGCATACAGGTCAAATGAATTTTCACATTACCAATTTTTAGATGGGGAACGAGACAAAAATCAGCATATAACTACGTGTTTATCATCCGTCCTCTTCTGTATTTTTACAATATCTATACAAAAAACTATTGTTATACTTTTAATTTTATAATTTTTTTAAAGTATAAATAAATTTATTTAACAGTTAATAATTTATGAATCATTTTTATTTCATTTCTTTGTTGTTTAAATTAAAATATAATAATTAATATTTGTTTCAAAAATATATAAATATATTAAATTATAACAATAGTGAGATAAGTTACTTGTTAGTTTACCCAAATTTGATAAAACAAACAATTCACGAAAATGAGTATCAGAAGTTTAAATTTATCTCTCTTAGGGGAAAGTATTCAGCCACTTTAGTAAGATGATCACTTACAATTTGTTTTTTCATCTATAATACTTTATTCTAATATTTTAAATAAGAGATTCAAACTCACTTTCGCACAAACCATATTCTTTTTTTAAGAAAATCTTATATACAATAATAGTAGTTTATAAAAATTTATGCAAAACAAAAATAAACTCATTTTTTATGTGTTCTAGCACTTTCTTGATAATAATGAATTACTGCATAATTATTTAATTATTAGAAATAAAAATAAATAGATAAATACTATAATAAAAAGTTTGAAAATAAGTAAAAACATTACCTTATAAGTTAATTTTATAAGATTGAGTTAGACTTAAAGTTCATTTATTAATATGGTATGAGAGTTATCTATTGTCTATCATAATAAGAGTTTGTTGTGATTACTAGTTATTGACTCGGACTATACATAAATATATAGTCTGACGCACGAGTTGACAGATCTTGATGTGAGAGAGTGTCATCGAATCACCTATAAATATAAAATATCGTGCACGAGTTGACATATCTCGATGTGAGTAGTGTGTGGAGATATCACATTGACTAAAGATAAGAATATTTTATATTATATAAGTGAGAATAAACTTTATCCTATAAGTTGATTTTGTAAAGTCGACTTAAATTTAAAATCTTATTCTTAATACAAATATATCCAATCTATTAAAATCAGTTATTATTTTAATATGGATGATTTTTTTCGAAAGAGAAAATTATAAGTGAAATGTAAGAGATTTTTAAAATAAAATTACGACTTAAGTCATATGATAAAGACATAAGGAAGTTTAAGTTAAAGATCTTGAAGGGAATTTCTTTATTTTTTTTTGTTTGGAGTAACCTTTTATATTTTATTTGACTCTTAATTAATTAATTTATATATATAATGGTATTTTTACGGATTAATTTCATTTTCAATATTATTTTAAACTTGATTGAAAAATGTTTTGCAGATCATAGAGTGGAACTGAATCCACCAATATTATTTAATCTTCACTCTAACTTTTTTTTATTTGAAACAGTGGTGCAAATCAATATGGGTTGGTTTTCCTAATTTCATAATGTGAATATGCTTCCTGGAACAAGTAAAGCAAAATCCATTGATCTGTTTAAATTTCCTCGAACTATAAACTAAACATATTAACAAGAAAAAAGAAGAAGGGAATTTTACAATATAGCAACCGAGAGAGAGAGAGAGAGGTAAAAAACAAAGGACACGGAAAGCACTGCAAGAAAATGATGAGCTTTACAGAAGAAGGTGTGAGCCCCTCCCTTTTTCCACGGATGACGGATCCATGGTGTAGCCACAGCCATGGGGCATCGTATCTCTTCTCTTTCATCACGTGAACCCTTTTTTCCCATGTGACCCCACACTTTCCCTTCCAAACCATGCCGTCCCTTATGTATCTTCGCCACCAACCATAACGGTTAACGTTTCATGCACCAACCACTCCATTATGTTCCCCTCGATCTCCTTCACCAACCCTTCTTCTTCCTCTTCTTCCCTCATCTCCTCCATCTCTACCAACCCATCAATGTCCTCCAAAACCTCGCACTTCGCACGTGGCAAACTCCGAACCCTCTCCCACACCGTCTCCAACAGCGTCCCTCTGTAACACTTCGGCCTAACCAGAATCTCCGACAGCAACTCGTCCACCAAATCGAACAGTAATCTACGGTTGCAGCGCGGACCCAGCTTGTGTTTCCGCTCAAAGACGCAATATTTGTTGTCTTCTGGGAAGGAGACAAAGGAATGGGATGTGGGGTTGCGCTCGAGACGGTGAAAGAGTGAAGGGACCAAGGGGTGGGTGGGAGAGAACCACTCAAAGTGGAGGTGGGGTATAGGCGTGGTGGCGTTGCTGTGGGACCCAGTGCTACGGGACAAGATGGTTGTGACGTAGTGAAACTCTGGTTCTTCGTGGAGTGCGGCGGAGGGGGTGGTGGTGAAGGAGCCGTGAGATTTGTCGTGATCGCTGGTGGTTGGTCCTCGGGGCGGGGGTGGTCGTGGCGCTTCTTCTCTGCACGTCTGGCGGGAACAACTGAATAACCGTGTGCTGCGTTTTGCATCTCGAGAAGAATCATCATCATCATCACTCACCCGTGTCTGTGTTTTTTACCGTATAACACACGCAAAAGTTAAACCAAATGCCCAGAACACAGGAATCAAATAAGATCAATACAACAAATTTGAAACATGTTTCTCTGACTTTTTTTGTGTAATATGAACACAGTGACTAGTACTTTAATTAACGCTACACAAAACAACTATTTTTTTATGAAAATAAAATTATTAATAAATTTAATATTTAAATAAATAAATTTTATATTTCAAATTTATAATAAATATTTTAAATTTGGTATAAACTTAGATAAACGTAAAATTTTGTTAAAAGAAAACTAATAATTTAAACGATATCAATACTTTAAGAAATTAATAATTTCCTCATCAAATCTTTCAATAATATTATATCAATACCCAAACAAAAAATTAAACGTTAAAAAAGTGTACACACACACACACACACATATATATATATATATATATATATATATAAATATAAGAAAAAAAAGAGTTTGATATTATTTATGCAAATGCATTTTAAGTCCTAAAATATCGAAAGAAAGAAAAAAAAAGCGAACTAAAGTGTGTATATTAATTCAATATAAGAATATGTATATAGAGAGATGGAATGAGAAATGGAGGATATTGTAAAGAAATAAGATTATAAATGTAAGCGGTATATAGGGATGATTAAATTAAAAGTAATGACCATTTTAAAAAGTTACTGATAACTATTTCAATATTATACAAGTTATGTTATTGAATGTTCTTGATAAGTTGTTAATTAAATATAATATTCAAATATATGATGAAACTCAATAACAATGTATTGTTCTTTTTGACGAGATTAATGTATTGGTGTTTGTAATGAGAATAGGCGGTGAAAACAGAAAGACTTGTAATTTGTGAAATTTATTTAACGGGTACCTGTTTTTGAGGAGAAAGACCAATCTTGACAGGGAGAAGATTTCGAACCGTGTTGTGGCTACTAAGAAGATCGCTTGAAAGTGGACGAGTTCTCTTGTTTTTGGTTTTGATGTCATTGGCTTTAGTGACTAATGGGTGACGAATAATAAATTGTTCTTCTTGCTTCTTTCTGATTGATGTTTGTGGAGGCTTGTTGACCCTCGAACTCGATTTTCCAAGGGTTGGTTTCTTGCATATTGTGACTGTTTCTTTTTTCTGCAACTCTTTCTTGGTCAATGCTTCAGGCTTTGGCTTTGTAGAAACTTTTGAAAGTTCAGTTTCAATGTTGATCGCAGGTGGAGGTGATGGGGGTTTTAACACTGAGTGTGTGCTTTGATTTTTTGGAATTGTTGGCGATGGTGTTGTGCTTGGTTTTTGTTTGGTGTCAATGAATCTGCTAAGTCTGGGGGAATAAGATTGGTTTGAAAGTTTACCAGGAGTGGATTCACTCACTGAAGTTTTAGGAGTTTTCTTGAATTTGAATTTGCCTACACATTCCTCTTCCCCTTGGTCTCTGTTTTTGATAGTGTTGGTGATGTCACGTCCAACCTTTCTGCCAACACCTTCTCTAACCTGTTTGACAATTTGCCTGGCATAGTGGCTTGGACTCCTGCTATTGTTCTCATCATATTTTCTCTTTGAAAAAGAAAGCCGAGGAACCTCAAAATCCTCATAAGGAACTGTGTTCTCCTTGTTGATTTGGAGAGAGAGTCTATGCTCAACATCCGATCTTCTTGCAGAGGACATTCTAGGAGTCTCAGGCAAGAAGTCACTTCCCGTGCTGTTTCTATGTTTGATTATTTTGATGTGTTGTCGTGGCCTATGAAGGTTTGGAGTGGAAAGGCATGGGGAAGAAGAGGAATGTGCATCAGGAAGAAGATCGAGACCCATTAACCTCGCAACCAAAGTTGGTGTCTTGGTCCCTGGAGAGACACTGATTTCTGAGGAAAAATCACTAAAACTTTCTGTTTTTGATCTTGTGCACCCTCTTGTTCTGATCCGAATGTTCTTCTGGTTTTCAAGAACCATTAAACAAGTCAAGTGATTAATCATCATCGTTATCATCATTACTCACTTTAGAGTATAAACAAACCCAAATAAAAATGTATGTGGAAAGTGAAACACATAGTGAAAAGTTGGTGGTACTGTGAAATAGTGAAAAAGAGCATGTTAATTAACTTACTGGTATTTTTAAATTTTCTTCTTTTGAGATTGATGACACTGTAGTACCATCTTCTGACTCCAAGCTACTCCTCGGTCGTTCAGCTCCTGAAATATACAAAACCATGAATTATCCATAGTTTGCCAGAGTAAGTTGATTTAAGGGCATATTGAAGTTATTTAGAGTAAAGTGGTCATTTTAGAGCATAAATGTGTTTGAGACTTGGAGAAAAGTGAGCATAAAGTAGAGTGTAGTGGAGCTAATGTACCTTTGGGGACAGCGTGATCTTCTGAGGTGCGAGACTTGAAAGAGGATTGGTGGTGGTTAATGGAAAAGTGAAATGGATGAAAATCAAAGGCCTGAAAGACTGCACACATGCAACCAGAAGGGATTTCTGTTTGAGCTTCTCGACCCTTCTTGGAGGACCTTCCACCCCAATGCCACTCCTTGCCCATAATTGGTAAACTTAGTGCTTTGCTGAAGTTTCAAAATAAGAAAGAGGAAGTGTGTCAAAGTGATAAAATCAGAATGAAAATGACATATATAAAAGGCACCAGCCAGCTGTCTCAGACACACGCTATTAGTTTGTTTAGTGTTTGTGGTCTTGGCAAGATAATCTAAATGGCTTATGGTATATGCAGGTGAAAAAGCGAGAAAAACGGATCCTTGAAGCATAAAACGGTCACATTTCATGAAAGGAATTAAAGTACACTTGAACTTGTGTATTTTGGAATTTTCGAGTACCAAAAAGACTGAGAAACTAGTGAGAGTATTGTGGGCATATGCGAGTCCATTTCTCTAAAGCGTAGGTCCAAACATGCAGTTAGGGTGTGGTATCACAATCACTAATGTGGTACACAAGTCAAAGCGATACCAGGTTTAGTGCACACTTTCATGCTGTCGTAAGCTTCAGGGGGAGATGTTTAATGCATAGCACCAGTTAGTGCTTCGTCTTTCATCTCTATATCTTCACCAAGCCCATCTTTCTACCTTGGATTTTCTTCTGTCAAAAGCATGGATTTTTGTTCTCCTAATTATATATTTTTTCAATTATATACAACAAAAATGGGTATTTGTAAAGCAAATTTGAGTAGAAAACACCAAGAGAGTACATTTGGAAATGATATATCAAAATTAATTTAAATTATATTATCAATTAAATAAAAGTTAAAATTATGATTTATGTTAGTTATCGGCAAAGAGATCATTAGCATTATGAGATATAAAAAATATATAATATCATCACAATTTGAATATGTGTATTATTTGATTCAAAATTTAGTTCATAAATAATATAAAATTACACAAAGAAGGAATAGGAGATGATGAAGACTTGAGAGATAGAGCATCTCCTGACCAAGTCCAACCCTTCAAAAGAATGACCCGAAACATGACATAGGATTCAGGACTAGGTCAAGACCCACCACTAGTCCAGACTTCAGAGCCCATCATTCCTCAGATGATCACCAGCTAGTCTTTTTTTTTTTTTTAATTTCAGTAGAGTATGATCCATACAACATAATAGGGGTGTATTTATCAAATTGGGCTTGTGTCAAGTCCATTAGGATTGGAAGGTAGCCCTAGCTTCTGGAAGCTTGGACTAAGGGGTGGCTTTGACCTAGGTTAACCCCTAGATTGCCTCTCTCTTATTACATTTCTACCCCTCCCCATCTTGCCCATCACCCATTCCTATAAATAGGGTGTCTTGCCTCATGTATTTTCACTTGATTTTGAATACAATAAAGAAACTTTGTTTGAGTGATTAGTGAGCTTAGTCTCCTAAATGGTTTTGGGTCTTATCTTGAGTGTGTGAACATCTCAAGTGGCAGCTCTTCCTTCACTTAACTTGGAGTTTCCCACCCTCCAAGTGGCGTGATCATCCTCTCCATTTCTTCATAAGCTTCCTTCACTTGATCTCTTTTCCATCCTTTCATCACGCCATTTACCATTCCTTTCTATGTTCTTGCTTATGTCTTTATCATTTGATCATCTTCATTCATCATTTACTTCCTTTGCTCTTTAATTCCTGCCTCATTCATCATAATCACCATATACTTGTGTTTTTCCTTTTGTCCTCTAGAAGTGAACCTTCACGCTTAACCACTTGGTTAAGTTCGTGTCCAGTGGGGATCTTCTTTGGGTCTCACCTTCCATTACTAAAATAAAAAATCATAAACAAGAGCAACCAATAAAAATTTGCAATCTTAAAAATCAACTCATAACATGTGGTATTCAAAGAATGGTTATTTTTTGCTTATTTGATTTGAGTTGATTTCGACCCTTTAAATTCTAACACATCTAAATTCTTGTTTTTACTTTCAAGCAATTTCAATTTCGCCTTTAAAGTCCTTGTCATTTACAATTCCGCTTTTTATTCATTAAGCACTTTAAATTATACTTTTGAATTTTATTGTGTCAATTTTTTTTCCTTACATCTTTTGCTTGAATCTTATGTTCTTAGTGTTTTAGGAGTCTTAATTTCTTTCTACTTATTTTGATTTTAATTGTGAAGAGCTAAAAACAAAATAGAAGTTGTTTGAGTAGTGGTTGATTTAATTCCAAACATAGAATGCAAGTGTTTATATGATTTGAATCCAAACCCAACATCTTTTTCGGAAAAGTGAAAAGTGGAATGACAACAAAAAAATATGCATGCAAAAAGGATATGGAACTTTTGAATCCATAAAAACAAAGACAAAAGAGTTTGAGAAGCATTCACATTTCAACTTTCACTTTGCAAATTACTAAAGAGGGTTCTAAGTATATGGCAAATTATGTTCATACTTGTAGAATTTAATCCTTCTTGCTTTCACAATTTCTAAAAATGTTTCAAACCTTCATAATTAAAGTTTAAGTAAGTTTCTTTAAGGAAGTGTTTTTCTTGCTTGCCTTCTCAAAGTTTTGTCATTATCTTATTTTACAATTTGGTTTATCTTTCTTGCTTTTCTTTCAAAATTTCTTAAGTTTTGTTGTGGGGATCTTTGGTGAGTAAGTGTAAGAGCTTTGTCATCTTTCACTTGAAGTACTTACTACCAAGTGTAGACCTTTGTGTTTAGAGTACAAATCTTTCTTGAGTGCATTACAATTTTTTCCTCCTTTACTAAATAGCCGAGTGATACAAGTGAGGAGTGGATAAAATTGTTATTTTTCATTAATTGTTTGTTTCTTTTTTGTGTAAATTATGGCTCATTTGTTATTAGGAGAATCTTCAAAGCCACAATTTCCTTAAAAGGCATATCTTTTGGGATAGCTTGTGGAAATCAAAAGGACTTTGTCCCAAAAGGAAGAGGAGATGAGGCAATTAGTGGAAAGGTTGCAAAGACTAAAAGCGACTCAAAAGAGACAACCTAGAGAAAGGAGATGAGAACCAAGAAGAGCCTCTAGAAGCTACACGCACTATGGGAGTCAAGAAGAAGACTAAAATTGTTGGAGAATGCATAACTTTGAAGAGAGACGCCATCAACACCCACTATCAAATCCTTCTTTCCCTTTTATTAAATTGCCTAGTTTTAGTAGGGAAAGTGATCCAAATGTGCATTTAGGATGGGAAGCTAAAGTAGAACAAATTTTTAATGTGTATGAGGTCCAAGATGACCAAAAGGTTAAGTCAGCTTCCCTAGAGTTTTTAGATTATGTCATCCAGTGGTGACATCAAACTGTAATGGACATTGGTTAGGCGACTTATGGTCTTTGATATGATTTAAAGGAATGCATGCGTGTGCGGTTTGTTCCTCCCTCGTTATAGGAAGGAACTCTTGTTGAAGCTCCAACGACTTCAACAATGACCTAGAAGTGTAGATGAATATTTTAAAGACCTAGAAACTACTTTGACCAAGATTAATATGCATGATAGTGAGGAGTCAAAGATAGCTAGGTTTGTGAGTGGTTTAAGGAGAGAAATTCAAGATATTGTAGAATTATATGAGTACTCTTCTTTAGAAAATTTGGTTCACCTAACCATCAAGGCGGAATCATAACTTTTGAAGAAAACCAATTTAAAAAATACTCATAATGATGGCTTTTACAAATCTTCATGGAAGGACAAAAACAAAATTTATACAAAAACTTTTCCTTCCAATTTTTCAAAAGAAACCACTTCTAACCATAGAGTTTCTAAACCTTCCACCTCTACCCCTAGGTCACACACCAAAACCTTAAACACAAAATGTTTTAAATGTTTAGATTTTGGGCACATAGCTGCAAATTGTCCATCCAAAAGAACAATGATGGTAAAATGAGGGGTTGTAGTGAGTGACCATAGTTCCCAATTCTCAAGGTCTAGTTCCCCTACCTTTTTAAAAAAGCCAAGGTGAGGATGAATATGAGTTGCCTTGTGAAGGTGATTTATTAATAGTAAGGCGCATGATTGGACAAGTTCAAAAACCTTTTGATGAAAGTCAAAGGGAAAATATTTTTCATACAAGGTGCCTTATTAATGACAAATTATGTTCATTAATTGTAGATGGGGGTAGTTGCACCAATGTGGCAAGTACAAGAGTGGTGGAAAAACTTGGATTGCCCACCATTTCTCATGTGAAGCCCTACAAGCTCTAATGACTTAGTGAAGAGGGAGAAATCATAGTTAATAAACAAGTCATCATAGCCTTCTCAATTGGAAAATATAAGGATGAGGTCTTGTGTGATGTTGTGCCAAAGGAAGTCACCCACATTCTATTAGGAAGGCCATGACAATTTGATAGAAAATTTTTACATGATGGCCTTATTAATAAAATTTCTTTTACCTTTCAAGGGCATAAGATCATATTAAAATCTCTCTCTCCAAAAGAGATAAATGAAGACCAAGTTAAAATGAAATAAAAGAGAGAAAATGAAAAAAAAAAAGTGTTAAGAAAAGTCTTCTCATCACCTCCAAAGAGGAAAAAAAGGTAATGTTAACCCACAAGGCTATATTTATAGCATATCCTAAGAAAAACCTAAAGATTGAGTCAACGATAGATAAATTTAAATGTTTGGATCCTTTGGTAAAGGAGTTTCAAGATGTGTTCCAAGAACCTCCTAAAGGGTTGCCTCCTCTAAGGGGTATTGAACATCAAATTGATTTTATACACGGGGATTCTTTACCAAATAGGACTGCATGTAGAACCAATCTAACTGAGGCCAAAGAAATTCAACAAGTTGAGGAGTTAATAGCCAAGGGGTGCGTCCAAGATAACATGAGTCCTTGTGCTATGCCTGTAATTCTTGTCCCTAAAAAGGATGGGAGTTGAAGGATGTGTACGGATTGTCGCACAATAAATAACATCACCATCAAATATAGGCATCCCATTCCTAGATTAGATGACTTGTTGGATGAGTTACACGGGTCTCAAATCTTCACCAAAACTGATCTTAAAAGTGGTTATAATCAAATCCAGATTAAATCAGGAGATGAATGGAAAACCGCTTTTAAGACAAAGTTTGGGTTGTATGAGTGGTTAATCATGCCCTTTGGCTTAACCAATGCTCTGAGCACCTTCATGCCCTAGACCATCCCTTTCTTATTACATTTCTACCCCTCCTCCATCTTGCCCACCAAGGCACCCATTCCTATAAATAGGGTGCCTTGCCTCATGTATTTTCACTTGATTTTGAATATTGTAAAGAAACTCTGCTTGAGTGATTAATGAGCTTAGTCTCCTAAATGGTTTTGGATCTTATCTTGAGTGTGTGAGCATCTCAAGTGGTGGCTCTTCCTTCACTTATCTTGGAGTTTCCCACCCTCCAAGTGGCGTGATCATCCTCTCCATTTCTCCATAAGCTTCCTTCACTTTATCTCTTTTCCATCGTTTCATCACGCTATTTACCATTCATTTCTATGTTCTTGCTTATGTTTTTATCATTTGGTCATCTTCATTCATCATTTACTTCCTTTGTTCTTTAATTTTCGCCCTATTCATCATAATCACCATATACTTGTGTTTTTCCTTTTGTCCTCTAAAAGTGAACATTCACACTCACTTAACTATTTGGTTAAGTTCGTGTCTAGTGGGGATCTTCTTTGAGTCTCACCTTGCATTACTAAAAATAAAAAAAAAATCATAAACAAAAGCAACCAATATATAAAAATGTTCAATCTTAAAAATCAACTCACATCAGGAGAGGATAAGTTTTTATCCTATTTCTAATGGGATAGATAAGAACATCGAATTTTTATCTCCATATGAATAAAAATATGTTAATGAATAATTTTGAAAAATAAGATGAGTGTTGTCATATTTTTGAACTAAAAACATCATCATACAACTTTATAACACAATGATTCTAAAGCATATTACATCAATATTTTTTATTGGATGTTAGAAAACCATCTTTAATAAAAATTTTGTTTTGATCCTTTTAAAGTCCTATAAGAGCAGTGAAAAGAAAAAAAAATGGGGAATGATCCAACTATATGAAACCATGAAGCTATAAGAAACGTGAATGGATTCATTCTATTACATGCCATATTTATATAGAAAGAAAAGAATGTGCATTATCGAAGGGGAAATTAAATAGAGTGTTTGTCACGAAGCTGAAATTGAAGATGAAATTGAAGGTGGTAAGTTTTTGATGGTTAAGGAGGATATGATAGCATTAATTTGACGAAGGGATAGTGTACAATGAAAAAGAATAGAGAAGGGAATCGTACAGAAAATAGGTCTGCAGTTGTAGGAAGTACCAAGTAGTTGTGGGACAAGAACAAGACAAGGGCTTAAATTTTTTTAATATGGTAAAATATTTGGTTGTGAGAAAAAATTAACTCGTAATTTCTACTCTGCTTTCTTGCTATTAAGATGGTCTGCATCTAAGTACTACTATATTGGGACTCAGTGTCAGGCTGCACCTGCACCTGCAACCATCATACTCTAATTGCAATAACACAGTCCTGCCACAATGAGTTATTTGATGATGCTACCACTATTTCTGGTAACACACTCACT
>Ga0123342_1005895_pt1 | contig 17381 bp, 7 predicted proteins | sample Turbeawhitnodule_FD_89960 | JGI IMG/M metagenome (GOLD analysis project Ga0123342, IMG submission 89960) | Root nodule microbial communities of legume samples collected from Mexico - Turtle bean Mexico white nodule | ecosystem: Host-associated > Plants > Roots > Nodule | place: Mexico: Nepantla... | reverse complement strand
GTCGGTGATGAGCTGAAAATCAAGGTTGAGATGTTTGAAGTCTCGCACTAGTTTTCCACGAGGGCCTTCAACCTCGATCACCTTGGCGTGAACCTTGATGCTCACGCCATCGGGAATGTTCATCGTCTCTGATGAGAGAATCGTCTTCATTGTTGCCGCTTACGCCTCTGTTACGGTTTTGCCTTCTCCTACCTGCCACTAACGCAAAACCCTAGTTATTTCTTCACTGGCTCATTTCTTATTTTGATATTATAACTTCCTACACAACAAAAACAATAATTGGGCTTGGCCCAAAACTAACAACTTACAAGAGGCTATTTCTCGCTGCACCAGACCATTTTTGTTATGCACTCAACAGCACTAATGTAAAAAGTCTTTTGTACCCTTAATAAAGAACGTTTGTCTTCCCGATATTAATATCCATAAGTTTAATAAAATCATTTCAGATATGAAAATATGAAACTCATTCCAAATATAAAATTTCATAACTCAAAAAACACTTCTGAATATAGATATCCAAAACTCATAGTTCACTTGCACTTCTAGATATAGAAATCCAGAATCCATAATTCACTTTTAGATGTTGATTAAGAGCTTAAAGAGAAATAAAAATCACTTTCTAAATTTCTACATATGGAAGGCATGATAATGACTTTCAGATTCCTGCATCCATAACCATACATGCAGGCTTCCGGATATCAAAATCCGGTGAGATCTCAGCTAAAAAAAATAAGAAAGAATATGGTAGCTGGTATCTTACCTCAGAACAATATGCACCTCAGAACAATATGCACCACAATTAAGAGTGAAACCACCACCACACTAAACCACCACGAGCTCCATTCAAACATACACCAAGCACTCTCTCTGTAACTTTTTTCAAAACAAAGAAAACAAGGGCAACGTTAAGTTTAAAAAATCATGTTGGGTGCATATCAAAAAATGATATGGTGCAGGGAGAAACTACCCTTACAAGAACATATATGATTAGCCTAGTTTTTGGAGTTAATTTTTGCACCTACCTTTTTTATCAATATTCTTTATAATCATTTTATTCCCACAAATACCCCTTTCGCAAAAAAATACCATCATGAAAAACTAGATAATGTGCATGGAAGTCAAGATCAAGAACTCCGTGAGTTTAAATATAGATTTTTTAAGAAATAATACATTTCCTTTTAGATAATTAAATTATTTTATAATAAAATATGTTATTTGATTGGAGAATTTAAAAAGAAATTAAAATTTTATAAATTTACTAGAGTAATTCTATAACTTAAAATAATAGAATTTGAAATTCATCTGAAACAATAGATTTAAAAAATTTATACTCTTTTATTTTTCACATTTATAATCCTAGTTATATTTTTCTTAAATGGTTTTAATGAATAAATTAAAAAATATTTTACAAATATAAATTATAATGTATATCGTTAATTATTAATTCTGTAAAATATTACGAATTATCTTAAATTTAATTACATGTTTAAAATTATAAATTTAATTGTTTTCCTTTTTTAATTCAGGTTTTGGTGTATTGTAAATGATTGGTATTGATTGAAATGTCTTGGGACTTCTTTTTATAATGATGTTTAAAAGCAAAACTAGTTTATAAAAAAAAAGAATAGCAGAAGCTTCTAATATTTTAATTTACAATTTTCTTAGATAGTACTTATGGTAGTCAAGAAAAAGTTTTATTTGTCCTATAAAATGAAGTTAAAAATATATAACTTTTAAAATTGAAAAAGTATTATCTTAAGAAGTTATGTGAATTAACAATTAAAATGGTTTAATATATAAAAACTTTAATTTTTTAACTAAAATTTTCTATGAAAAAAAGACATCCAAATCCATAAATTTCAAACACTTTCTACCCTCGGTGAATTTTGAATGGTGAAAAAAATGTAATTGCTGAAAATCATTAATTAAAACCTTCCATTGTTGAATGAAAAATATTGAACAGTAATAAAAAAATCATGCAAGTGGACGTCAACGTATACATGACCCCAAAGACAAGTAGTAATTTTAAGACATTTCACTACTATTTAACTTCAACTTTATAACCTTATTTAAACTTATTAATTGACGTGATAGAAATTTATATGATGTGAATATACTTTTAGATTTTTTTTGTTTGTAATTTTTATTCTACTTCTTTTAATTAAGTAAACTAAGATATAAGAATAATTAAAGATGTGATAATAATATGATTGAAAATCATAAAATAATATAGCTTATTTATGTTATTAAGATTAATTAAGAATGTAATGGGTCTTTGTTATGTTATGGTCGTCTAAACTAACACATAAATTTATTTGTAAAAATATGTACTTATGAGAGCTTTTTATAGATATTTAAATTATAAAAATTCAAATTACAACTTTATTAAATTAATTTGTAATGATGAATCTCATAATTTATTACTTATTTGTTAGTGTGATATCAATATTTTTATCTAAACTAAATATTAGTTGTTTCTAAATTATTGGATAGGAGGTTTGTACCAAGAATAGAGCATGACTAATCTACGTTTTCATTATAGGTAATCAAATATTTGTAAAATTTTTGTTGATTTGTCTAATTTGTATTTGGTACAATTTGATTTATTTGAAATTTATGTTGATTGAAAATAATATTGTTTATTCAATATGCTACATGGTATACAAGTTTGCAATTTGTAGGGGAGCGACTTTGGTTTATTTCATTTGAAGAAAAAAACAGGGTAGGATGTTCACCCACCATGGTGCTGAGCGCAGTCTCGGTCCACAAAACCATGGACTGGTGTTCACCCTCCATGGTGTCAAGCAGAAAGCTCGGTCGAATAACAAAACCATGGTAGGGTGTTCACCCACCATAGTGCCGAGCTTTTTGCTCGGTCCAATACCAACCGAAAAAACCAAGGAAGGGTCCTAACCCTAGACCACAAAAGAAAGGTACGAAAGTTCATAATTATATGTTTCTAACAAAGTATGATAGATTTATGATAGGATATGAATAAGTTCGTTGACAAAAGAATATGATGCTTTTATGAAAAAAAAACCATCCAAGGGTCTTAATCCCCATGGAGTTGAACACGACTTTGGTTTACAAATAAAGGTACAAATATTTCATAGTCATTTCAAAATTTTGTAGAAATTTATATGTATGTTCAGAGGGCGAAAGTCCCTTAAAGGCAATATTTTCATCATAAGTATTAGTGATGTATATATTCAAAATATGAGCGGAATAAAAACAGTTTTTAGCCTCATTGGCATACGCCTGAGGCTGGGGGCATGTAGGGTCATGTGCCTGACCCGATAAAATATAACAAATGGCTCATCTTTCGACCTTCAAACTTAACATAGCCTCATTGGCCTACGCCTGAGGCTGGGGGGACATGTTAGGTCATGGGTCTGGTCCGATGGTTGGTCATTTATGGGTTGTTTCTCGACCTATGTATCTAATGTTATGGGAGAGCACAAGTAAGGGATCTTAATCAATTAGCCTTAATAAATCAATTAAGACAGAATCATGACTAAAGGAGGATGGGCCTGGACCCGACCATGTAGACTTTGACTCGATTTAATGGATGGTTGATCATTATCCGAACTTTGACTGAACATGATGATGGCTGCCTTAGTGGCCTAGGCTAGAGGCTGGGGGGCATGTAGAGTGATGGGCCTGGACCCGACGTATGGTATATGAATTGTGATACGATTTTTAATGGCAGAGGACGTCACACATTAAGTATCCTGTGTTAATTAGACTTAATAATCCTTAATGGCTCAATAAAGGCATAATTGGACTACGTTACGTAGGATATGACCAATATATATCAGAGGAAACATCAACAAGGAGACCCACCTTTTACACACTGTTATAGGATACATTTATCCTAGACCACTTGGAGAGGTTCTAGGACTAGGTTACAACTCATCTACATAAAGGATGATCTAATACATAACACGGGGAGTACTCTCAACTCATATTTGATCTTATATACATTATATTTTATGTTCTTACTGACTTGAACGTCAGAGTATCTTCTGCAGACGAAGTCCCTCAGAACTTAACCGATATCAACTAAACCGATATCAACTACACATTCTAGTGGAGAGACATCTCTCTTTGCCATAATAGTTCTCCAAATATTTGCGTAGAGGATATGGAAAATTTATGTAACTTGTGTAATTTGAGGTTTTTATTACTGATTTGATTAAAAAAATTATTACGTATATCTACTTTAAGATCGGACGATTTTAATTAATTGAAAAAGGAATAGTTAGAAATTAACGCGATTTTAGTATTAATTTGAAAGTTGTGATAAATTTTCACGACTTTATTTAGTTATTAAAAATTAATTTTTAAAGTTAATTGAAGTTGTTTCATTTTCAATGATTTCAACTCAAGAGTTGTGCATAACCTAGATGACTTTTTGAAAAATTACAAATAATTTATAAACCGCAAAAAACTTTGACTTTAAATAATTTGAAAGAAAGTCATGCAATATCCTATTCGTAAACGACTTATGTTCTTAATGGTTGATCTCATTATTCGTATTATATTATCTGAAATATTGATGACAGATATTGTTCATGTTTAAATGTTTGTTTAATAAAATAAACATATTTTTTATTTTTAATATAATTATTTTAAATATTAATAGTATTTAAAAAAAATATTAATTTCTAAATAATTAATCATTCTAAAACTACTTATTTTAAAACTTATATAACATTTTACTTTTTTACTTTTAGTCTATCACTCAATGGCCATGGTAGTAGAATTGGATTATATTATACCATATAATTCTTTTTCCTTTAAAAAATAAATGAAGTGTAAATTATTTTATTATTTAGGTCCAATTTTATTTTTTATCTCATAGTTTTGTAAATGTGTAATTTAGTTTCTATAAAATAGATTAATGACACATTTGATTTTCTAAATTTGTAAAACTAAGTAATTTTAGTTTAACATAATATAATATTTAATTCCTAACAAAATAAATTGATGATGTATATTTAGTGATAACATTAAAGTTTGTGAAAAAATTGAAAGAGATAAGTAAATTTAATTCATGTTGAAAACTTCATTGGATTAATATATGTATATGAGATTTTGTGTTAGAATTGAGTGGAGCTGGATAACAGAGTTTAAGTTCTTTCAGATTTAATATGTTATACACGAATAATTGAAGAATTTGATTTATAAATTGTACACAATAATAGACACAAATACCAAGTTATTTTTCCCATCAACAGAGGTATTAAACGACAGAAACCAAGTCTTATGGTAAACTAGATAGAATTTAAAATTTAAAGGCGATTTGGCAGTGATGAAGAAGACCCTTCAAGGAAATAATTAACTCTACAACAAGCATTGCATATGCACAATCCATTCACAAAGTTCTACTCTCAGATATAATCTATCATATACCTAAAAGGTTTGTGGCAGATTATTCCAATTTCCCAACAATGTACTAAAATACATGTTGCCACTGGTTTTCAGACAATGCAAAACCATAATTGAGCACCCTTTCCCAAACATAATGCATGATGATGATCTACACATTCTTTGGACCAGAAAGCATTTCAGGGATGCTTAAAGCTCTTTAACTTCTGATTTCTGCATACTTCGTACTTTTATTTCAAAATCCTTGCTCTGCTAAGGATTCCTTCCCTGGTTAAAGGGTATTCTTTGGTGATAGATACTGACATGTCTAAAACAAAACCAGCTTTCCACAATCTAAAGGAAATAGGTAAGCTGCTCCTGCTTCTTCTTCCTTGAACCTCCTTCTCCAAATAAATCATTCCACTCCTCAAGCTCACTCATTATTGATCCTTCTGCTGCAAAACTAGCAGTCACCTGCATTACACATACATCTATCAATTTCTATGCCATGGAAGTTAATAGATTAACTTTGTATCGGTATATAATCTTGATACAAGGTAAGAAATAGACAACGGTGCAATGTTCATTGAAGAATGGAATGGAGGGTCAATTGAAATTTATAAAATTACTCTAGGTGAATGTTCTATTTCTCAGATCTGATATAACTTTTAACCTCAACTATATAATATCCTCAGCTCAATGTCATTTACCCAAATGCCAGATATCTGTTCTTGGATTTTCTTGGATAATCTTTTAGAATTATTTGTTTTTAAGGAAGTTAGCTATCTTTGAGACAAATCAAGTACCCTCAAATCATTGAAGTGAAATTTTTTCCATTCTACATACCTGACTCTTTGCCTGTCTCAAGTCATCCATGTTTAAAGGTCTCAAAGCAATGACTCGGTGTTCTTTATCTTCTTTAGCATCAGAAGCATTTTCTGAGCTTTGAACTTCTGCCTCCGTTTTCTTCTTTTGAAATAAGACAAAATGGTTATTGCTTATAATACAGAAACTAATAATCTTGCATTAGATAGAGATCCATTTATGGTTCGCATTATTTTAAGTGATTAGGTAATTACCTTTTCCTTATTCCTCTCCTGTCGTAGTAGTTCTCTAACAGGTCTATAAGCAGCAGCCGTGCACAAATTCTGTTTGCAGAAATAAATGTCAATATCATCACCACAAACTAGAATTAAGGAATTAGAATAACCAACAAAATGAACCTTAAGATCACTTCCACTATATCCTTTTGTCATGATTGAAAGCTCTTTAAAGTCAACATTTTCATATTTTTCCTTAGCTAGGAGAGTTTTCAAGATCATTTCCCTGTTCTCAGCAGATGGAATGCCAACCATGATCCTGCTCAACATCGTGACCAATAGAGATATCATTCACAAATATTAAAATCAATAGCTTTGAACTAAACCGTGCACAATGATATATGGCTATGATTTATTTATCAAAAGGAAGACATCAGGTAAACTCAATCTAGGGAGCAATTATGTACCAAAATAAATGTAATTAACAATTTAAACACATAAGCGGCTCTTTCCAAAAGAAAGTTTACATTTTGGATCAGTCTGTCAAAAAGCAATTTAATGAAAACTTTGTTCCCCATTTTCTTGTTTTATTAGGACATCTTCAATAGAGATTCTTTACAAGATTTTTTTTTTGTCGTTTCAACAGTATTTTTTACAGTACACGTTATTTTTAAGAAACACATTCTCAATTTTGTTCTAGTGGTAAAAAAATTCAAGGAATCTCAAGAAACTCACTTTTTATTTTTCTTAAATTATATTTCAAAGAAATTCTGTTTAAAAATTTGTTTGATTTGACTTGAAAATTCGTGTTTTTACTCTAAAGGAATTGTTTCTTATACAAGGAACTTTTTTAAGTTGAAGAAACTGAATGGAACATATAAGATATCTTTAAAGTTTGGTTTCATCAAGTCAAGGAATCATTGAGAAACCACCACTTGAAATACTCTTATGAGCACCCAACTACTCACCACAGCTGATGAAAATAATGTGTTTGTTCTCCTAAAGAAATTGTAGCAGCTGAACAGAAGCAAGAAATCAATAGAAGATCATGGCATTCCAACCAGAAGACAAGTGTGGTCTTACCTGCGCTCAAACCGTCTTATAATTGCCTCATCAAGGTCATATGGCCTGTTAGTTGCAGCAAGAACCAGAATTCGGTTACTAGGCTTTGACAATAGCCCATCCCAGTGGACCATGAATTCATTTTTAATCTTCCTTATTGCCTCATGCTCTCCACATTTAGTCCGTTGCCCAAGCATGCTATCAACCTCATCAATAAAAATAATAGTTGGAGCAACCTTAGCTGCTAGTGAAAACAGAGCTCGGACATTCTTTTCATCTTCTCCAAACCGTTTTGAAGTGATGGTCGAGATTGAGACATTGATGAAACTTGCTTCAGCTTCATTTGCAATTGCCTTTGCAAGCATTGTTTTTCCTGTACCAGGAGGCCCAAAAAGCAATATACCTTTATAAGGCTTCAAAAGCCCACCATTGAATAAATCTGGTCTTCTGAGGGGAAGTAGGACCTCATCTTGAAGTATTTCTTTAATATCATCCAATGCACCAATATCTTCAAATCTAACTCCTATCTCTTTTGCAGGCACAACATCTGCTCTCATGCGCTTCTCATACTCGTTGTCAGGAGGAACATCCTGAAGCATGCAAAAATTCATTGAACAACATGAACAAAAATATGGTAAACATAAAAAGTAAGTGTATATCAGAAGGTTTCTATTGAACACATCCATCATGTCATACTCAATAGAGTATAAGCCTACATAAGCATGTAACATTCAGTCTATGATAATAAAATTGGTGAAAAATACAGAAACAAGTGAAGTGCTGATGATATGCATATCAATCATCCATATGGGAACCGATATTGACTTCTAATTGATGAAAACATGTTTTAGAATAATTAATATTTTCTCTCTTTTAAATTATTTGGGGTTCAGAAGATGTCTAATAAGTTGGTCTAAAACCAAAAGGAAAGAAAAATAATCTATTTGTTTTCATTATACATATCATTCACCTCTGCAGAAGCATTACTGTCGCCATCTTTCTTTGTTACAGGAGCATAGTCATAACAATGAAGTAAATGTGATGATCCCCCAATGCTCTAACTGATAAAATAGATCACATACCTTGTTTGAATCGTTACTCTCCGAATTACTTTCACTTTCCTGGAACGAACTCAATACATGGGACAAACTGCCCAAATCCAATATCAGTAACTAGAAAACTCTTTTTCTTAATAAATAGCCTAAAAGGAAACTTGTCAAAGATATTTACCTCTTGGCTGATATAACTAGTTTTCCATTTCGATATTCTGGATCTTTAGTTTCCGTAAGGTGGTGAGAAACTGCAGATGCCACAATCTCTTCAATAGAATTACTGAGCAGCATAGTGTCAGCATGGCAGACTGAATTCAAGTCATCACAATCAATGTCACTTGCTGCAAGTACTTCAGCAATGTGGTTTCTGCTATCTTGAAACAGAATTGTTTTCATGTCCTCTTTCAGTTTGGTTTTCCAGCTTGCAAGATGGCTGTCATTTTCAGGTGGTTTGATCTCAATGTTGTAAGGGAATAACATAGTGAGCTTGTCAGAATCAGATATCTGCGAACCGAGTATTAATACTGGTCCTGAAAGTTTCTTTATTAACTTTTGGAACAAATTCTGTAGCCTTGGTGATCGAACAAAGAGCTTCTCAACATCCTTGATGTATAAAATAATGGAACTGGTTTCTGAGATAGAAACCAAGACCTGAAAAGTTTCACAAGTCTGCTTGTTAGAACTGTATTTGTAACAGATATATCCTGACAATGTAAGATTAATTAATATTGATTTTCAATACAAAAAATTTGAAGAGATATTGTGAGTAATTGACCACGCGTAGAGAAAAGGAGGAGTTGAGAGCCATGGGCTGGGGTGAAGACAGCTATGTATAAATTCATCATTCATAATATCATCTCACTGAAATTTTGTCAACTGAACTACTTATTCATTGACGCAATAGAAATTTGAACTTCAAACACAAGTTTTTAGTGATGAACTCACCTTATAAAGTGATTCTACGAAGACCTTTTCATCGAAACAGAAGCCGCTTGAGCACTTCAAAGGAGCTGAAAACATGAACTAAAATAATAAGCATAATATTGCTGAAGAACAATCTAATGTCGTTCATAAGCAGCCATAAAATAAAGCATAATGTACTTATCTTACTGAACTTTAATGGATTTAACATAAGAATTTTAACTTTTGAAATAAGTTCATGTCACATGTATACCACTGCTAAGAGAATCTTACTGAATCGCTGCAGAGGATGAAGTAACGAAGTAATTTACAAATCAAAGCATTATTTTGTCAAAAGGCACACAGAGCACCACTACAGTAGAGAATTGAAACCAAAAAAATGAGAAGGATAACAGGCCCAATAACTTCCGTAACAATGTAATTTAAAGCTATAAATGTGAATATAATTATGGAAACAAGTGTGGAAGATAATAACTAAGAATTTTCCTTTCAAGTATAACCTGGATCTGATTGATCACTTTCAGAAGAGCTAATCGTATCACATCCAGCAGAGGCATTCCTACAAAGTGTCAGAGGATTTCTGGAATTTTCAATTTCACTACTCTGTCGGAGTAGTGTACCTGAGAAGAAATTACCATTCAAGATATCATGAAATGATAGTTAAATAGGAGATTTAGCACCATCTAGGTAAAGGACAAGAACTGGAAGATATAATCAATCAATGCAAATTCAGAAACATGAGAGAGATGACATTGATGATATAAGAACTAATGACCATTTTCATAATGCCTTGACTATGAGCATCACTTACTGAGATATTGACAGAAAAAGTAAAAAGAATAATCAATTGGTACATTTCAAATAATTCATCATTTTTAACTCATGATGACTAAACTAAACTTCATGATAAGTAATCACAGAAATAAGAATAACATTTCCAAAAAGTTGAAGTTCAACTTCCTCAAGTACCTCTGGTTCTGCAAGTTGAAGGAAGGATTGGAAAGGACCCAAACAAACCCGACACTCGCTCCAAAGTAACATCAGAAATTGACCTTTTAAAATACTGTCATAAGTAAACGAGTTAGAAAAATCACACTACAAACCAACAATTAAATGTTTGCACTGTTCTTTCCAAAAGCAAACATTAATAAAAAAGCACTTAAGTTCAGGGAAGTTAAAAACAACTCAGAAAAAAGCAGTTCACGGAAGAAATTATCACAATCATTTCAAAGTCAATAAATAAATTAAGAGTATACATTCATTCTGGGAACAACAGAGTGCAAAAATACATTACTGCTGGGTAAATAAATAGTGAAGTATCTTCAAGCAGAAGAAAAATAAGGAGCAGACAAAACTTACTGGTTCTTTTCTGAGAAATCCATATTTCCTCTGCATCTGTACAAAGGTAAACATGACAGGTATGACTATATTTGTGAAATTTTAATCATAGGGAAAAGATGTAAACAAGTACCTCCAATGAGAAGTCAACAATGTCTAGCAACAGTAACTTCGATCCAAAGTAATGAGCTAAAGCTTGGGCAAGCTTTTGCTGATAAAGTTCTTCAAAATGTAACATGCAATAATGTCAATTATATGGATTTGAAAACCAAAATCTATTTTAATGTCAAGTAATATACCTGCAGGTCCCGAAAGCAAAATAGCTCTGCTTGCTGGACAAAGGTTCCTCATGTGCTTGGAAAAGTCTTGTTTTAAATAAACATATCCAGCACTTGTTAACGAAAATCGGACTCTTTCACTGTCATTTTAATCATCAGACAGAAACATAAGACGTGGTACAATAGGGAAGTTTTTCATGACAAATGTACGAATCAGGAAAATGATAATTCACATCAAATTCCTCAATGGCTAGATCAAATCCACATGTAAAAGGATTCCAGGTTCAAATATATAGATCTATGCTGCAGATTGGCCCTAGCTCAGTCAATTAGAGTGTTGATAAGCTTACCTTTTCTCACTAAAAGTTCATTTAGTGCCTAGAACAAGGTGACTGATATAGTGTACGGTACAGTTGTTGGAAACTAACAAGACAAAAATCAAGAAGCTGGAGTTTGGGTTCAATGGAATCCAAGATGCACCATCAAACATAAAAGGATTTGTTTTTTAATTTTTCAGTAGTTAATAGTTATTTATCATAATTTTAAACCAAGGAAATCCTTAAATGCTCGTACATAGCAACTTAGTTACCTATGGACTAGACCAACATAAAAGCAGTAAAACATATGGAGGAAATTACATATGATAAAAGCTGCGTGACATGCTAAAAGCAAAAACTGCAAAAGGCATAACAGGAACTTCTGAGGACTATGAGATAACATTTTTTGGGTACATCAAGTTGGTTTTGCCAGATTTGAACCTGTAGCTTCTACCTAAATCCAGACCCATTTAACATTCTCCATTAATAGTTTCTTCATTTAATAGTGTGTGATCATACTTTTGTTCTGAGAGAGAAGATACTATTGTTAGCTGGTATGACTCTCAATGTACACAGGGTTATTCAAATAACAGTTTATATGTTCAACGAAACGAAGTACTAACTGAAAAAAGACACATAGTAAAGCACAACTGGAAAAGTTTGCATCTTTTATTAAGAGATGAAGCTGGTATTTGGGATGGAAATGCTTAACCTAAGCCATAACCAAACTAGAAAAAAGTGTCATAGCACACAGTAAGACCTGCTATTCAATCAAAGTGTCCTTTAATTAGGACATACAAATTTTAATCCCAGCATATGAATTTCTAACTCATTCATTTTTTGTGTGGGCATATTTAGAGTCCTAAAATACTTGTGGGGATAACAGAGTCATCTTGCATCTTCTCATCGATTTCTTACTGAATAAACACTCAAAATAACTTTACATTGAAAAGCCAGACAAAACTGTCAACAGAATGTCAAAGAAAGATTTAGGTTGTCAAAGTAGTAGTGGTGAGGTGAAGTCAACAACAAACAATCTGAGAAAAGAGATGAGAGGTGAACCATAGACTACATTTACTGTGAGATTCACAGAATATTGCCATGAAATTCACAAGTCTAACATGAAACTGTTTCATGTCTTGAAAACACTTTGACCCATCAGGATTATTTTAATAAGGAATGCAAATATACTAGAATGGTTTTTTAAAAAAATGAATCGTTGATAACGAATGAGTCTATAAATTACCTTAAGTAATAAGGAAAGTCATTAAATGTGGTTTTGCTGTTCTTCCCATCAATGACTTTGTTGTTGAGCTCCAGCACAATTTGCTCCCCAGAAATCTCATCAGACTCACAACTCCCCCCCATCCATTTTTGAACAGCTTGTCCTGTGCTCAATCCAAGTCCTACACCCAATCCAACCCCAACACTCAATGCTGACAACAGCACATGTTTCTGTTCCATCACAACCAACTTTACTGAACACACAAAAACTTGCCCCTTTGACACACCGGTGATCTATTTTCACCAAAGGGTATCAGAATTATTGAAATTCATAGGAAGCAGGTGAATGATTCTTGATGTTTGAAAGAGTTAGAGAATAGTTCTTAATGCAGAAGGTGTGGGGAAGACAAAGTCTATGTGCACAATTATGTCTCCGTGTTGCTTCATGTATAACTTTCTATATATATAGATTGTTTATCACACAGCAATATGCTTTCTGCAAAACAAATTCAAAATATTGTAAAGGATACAAATAATTCATATCCCACGCTGTTTAGGGATGATAATAAGGCAATGCAAAATTTACTATCCCATTTTCATCATCAAAGATTTTTCTTTTCATCTTCATTGTTATTGGAAAGTCGTATAATAGTACTTTGTGTTCTAAATATTAAATTAAATAAAATTTTTATAAAAAATAGAAATTACAAATTATGATATTATCATTTATTCAAAGTTAAATGGATATTATTTTATTGATTTGATATCAAATATTATTCAATGACAAATATCAAGAAAAAATTATAATGGTATAAATATCAAATGAAAATATTAAGTAATAATTCGATAAATATCAAATAATTATAAAAATATCAAATGTATGAACTAAAAATAAATTAGGAAATTAAGATTGAAGAAAAGTTAATTGTTCTGATCGAGTTGGAGAGTTAAAATCTAAAGGTGGTATGGAGGTGATAGACGAGTTCTTTTGATACTGGCTCAAGAGAAAAAAGAAGGAAAGTTCACACAAAAGACTCTTCGATGCTCAAATCAGTCTGCATATTCTATGTGGGGCAGAAAAATCCAACCCGTATTTTGTGGGCCAAATGCGGTGCAAGCCTATGGGGAGTGGGTCAACTCGCATTGTCATCCCTATTTACAAGTCATCAGACTACAGACCATCTATAGGGTCTTTAGACTTTTTGGGTCTCTAGAATCTTCTACTTTTGATGGTGGAAAAAACCTATAATCGTGTGCAAAACATATTATGAAACATGTCATAATGTATGAGAGATTTAAAAACATAAACCTCTTGTAAGATGAAAGTACTTATAACATTCCTTGTCTTTTTTGACATAATAAAAAATAGATGTAAGAAAAAAAAAGAAATCAACATTTCTTTAATAGACAATTAAGGTTCAATATGAGGGGTTTGAACAAGAATGGAGTACTATTTGTATGCAGATACAAATGTAGAACATTAGCAAATGACTTCTTTGTCCAAAAGAGTGATAAGGAAGGGGCATGGTTTATGAGAAATTCTTATAGTAAGACAATTGAGAAATTGAAGATATTTAGGGGTCTCTTTGTGAATCTATTTGGGCTAAGATGTATGGATTTGTGTTTTAGTTGTTTTAAGAGAACAATAATTAGTCTAATTACGCAACTTGGATAAAAAGTTTTAAAACATTTTATTTGAAAATAAACCAGACATAGCCTAGATTGTTTGATGCATACAAAAATTTAATTTTTAATGTATATCACATTTCATCAATCTATTATTCAATCAAGGTGATATTCAAATGAGTCTTCACTGAGTTTACACCATACTAAGTCTCCTATGTAAAAAAATTGTTCCGTGACACATCTGTTGCAACATCGGTTTGGCCTATTCTTTGCAGTTTCTTCTCTTATTTGAGTATTTTCTCGTATTTCATGTATGAGGTCAAGTTCTACTCTTAAGTTGACATCATTATTACTCTCGTCAAAATTCTATCTTCACCAAAAGGCTTCTCCTAGCTCAACCAGAATCATGACATCTGATTTGTATGTTAATAAGAATAAACTTTCATTTGTTGATGATTGAGACGTGCAGTGGTATCCCCAAAGTATGTTGGGTATCTCTTAGACCCAAAGACCTTTAACATGGCCGACCTTCTTCTTGAACTCTTTAAGTATGACTTTGTTACCTGCTTTTTCTTAACCATTAGTTTGAGAATTCTCTATAGATGAACCGAGTTTGTTGCAAAAATTGTTCAAATCCTTTGTCTATGAATTGTCAACCATTATTTGTGATGATACAATGTGTCAAACACAAAAAAATATTCTAAAATTTTTTTGTGTACTTATTGAGCAGTAATAATCACCAAGGGTACAAATTTTATCCATTTAGTGAAATAATCAATAACCATTCTTGAAAGTTTTACCTGCTTTTGCCAATGGGAATGGATCCATTCTCCCATGTAGTGAATGGAGAAGGAGACTATCATATTTAGTTATTTCGGATGAAGTTTGCCAATGGAAATGGATCCATTCTCCCATGTAGTGAATGGAGAAGGAGACTATCATATTTAGTTATTTCGGATGAAGTGTATGAAGAGGAGCAGACTACTAACATTCCAAACATCTTTAAATGAAAGTATGAACATCCTCTCAAGGGTGCATAATGAGCATAATATGAAATCTACAATATCTAAAAAAATATATTTAAAAACAGATAATATGAAAAATAAGAAGAAACAAAATTCTACAATACAATAAAAATAAAGTATAAAAATTCTGAAAAATTGAAAATTAAAAATATGTAAATAATATTTAAGCCATGATGTAATTCTAAGATCCATGAAACAAATAAATCCATGAAGCAATATCTAAGTTGGAGAATAGAGAGTAGAAGGTAGAGCACCTAGATTCGAAAGCACGACAAAATAAAACAACAAAGAAAATCATCCACCAGAATCACGTTATCTTAAGCATATGTAAAATCTTGGCAAAAAAAAAAAAAAACGCACCAGAATTATAGAAGACTTGACTTTATTAAATACATTATTTTTATTGATGTTACTTTTGAATAGTATGTACACACGACTCTTTAGCTCACTTTTTATTGATGTTCGCATACCTAACTCAACAGTTCTTTCTAGACAACTTTACTGTGTATATAACTTTATACCTGTTTCTCAGTGTGAAATGATGCTACATGATACCATTTTTTTGTAGCTTTCTATATTATTTAGGATATAAAATCTAATTTAATTTTTACTTTAATAATAAATTTCACTTTAAAATTTTAAGTACTTTTTAAAATCTTGTTATACTTTTTTAATAAAATAAAATAAAATAAATATATTCTATTATTTTAAAGGTTTTAACTTTTTTTACAAAACAATAATTTATCAATCCCTCTAATACTAAATTTTGTAAATAATAAATACTAATTCTACTACTGGTTATAATATTTCCTACTTTAGAAAGTGTACTTATCTATTATAAAGGCAGAATATCCATAGTTTGGATCGAATGTGTTTATCCCATAATCAAGTTTTTATTGTCATCAATGTAAATGAATAAAACAACTTACTTAAAGAGTTTTTACCGATAAACATCTATTTATGAAGTAATACATGGTTATCATACGGTCAATCCAAGGACCGCCACCGAAAAGATTTATAAATACTAACTCTCCAAGAAGTATAGTTTATCATATTCTATTCTCTTATGCATTGTTTGGATCCGGGTGATTACTGTTCACTTGAACTGAAAAACAAAGAAAGTTTATGTTTGGATCAGGGGTTTGCAATGATTAGAGAAAGTGGAAAGGCAAAGAAAATGATGGAGTAATCTTTGTTGGTTTGTGAAGATTTGCCGTGAAAGTTTTGTTTTTACTATGTCACCCTTTGCTACCTATTATCCCCATGAGAAAGTTTAGTTTTTTTTTATCAATTTTTAAGTGCAGGAGTAAATGTGTAAAGTTACATTTTTATCAATTAAAAACAATACAATTTCAATCGCATCCATCACATCACTCACAAACTTTTATAAACTTTCCATACACTTTCCACTCTATTTACCTTAATTCAAACATCTCAAATTCACTCCCTCATTTTCACTTCCTAATTCAAACAAAACATTAATTCTCATACTTTTGTACGCTTATCATCATCAAGTAATTAATAAATGGTTATCATATAGTCAACTCAAGGATCTTCAGATTTATAAATGCCAACCCTCGAGAAAGTATAGTCTATCCTATTCTATATTCTTAACTCTTATTAATTTACACACTTATCACCATCATTGTGTTTTTACTTATTTAAATACTTAAGAGTCTTTTTCAAGTGGATATTAAAAACCAACTGAAAGCAAATTTGTTGAAAAAAATTCAAATTCTCACCAAAACACCTTTCAAATAACATAAACCATTCAAACTTCTAACTAACAAAATCAAATTAAGACAAGTTACTTTAAACAAATATTTCAAATTATCTATTCATTTACTTAGGGGACAAATAAACACATTTATTTCTTAATGTACTGTCTAGGCCGAAAGGTCAACTGAAAGTCTCGACCGACCGAAAGGTTGTACGGCCGAAAGGTCAACCGAAAGTCTCGACGCCGAAAGGTCAACTGAGTCCCGACCGACCGGGAGGCTCTGATGCCGAAAGGTCAACTGAAAGTCTCGACCGACCGAAAGGTTGTGCGGCCGAAAGGTCAACCGAAAGTCTCGACCGACCGAAAGGTTGTGCGTAAAATTAAATTAGTGATTATAGCAAAGCCCAT
>Ga0123342_1005894_pt1 | contig 17386 bp, 24 predicted proteins | sample Turbeawhitnodule_FD_89960 | JGI IMG/M metagenome (GOLD analysis project Ga0123342, IMG submission 89960) | Root nodule microbial communities of legume samples collected from Mexico - Turtle bean Mexico white nodule | ecosystem: Host-associated > Plants > Roots > Nodule | place: Mexico: Nepantla... | reverse complement strand
GTATCAGCGCCATGCAAATCGCGGGCCGCATCGTTCGGCCGCGAGATGCCGCTTTAGCTCAGGTGGTAGAGCACATCATTCGTAATGATGGGGTCGCAGGTTCGAGTCCTGCAAGCGGCACCAAAAACCTCAACAAAATCAATAAGATATCGTTTCAGGTACGGAACGTTTCGCTTCGCGTGCTTCCGGGGGGAAAATCTGGGGGAAAATTGGTTTTCCGTTTTCCCCGCCTCTGTGGCATCCTGCCGACATGCCCGCGCCATCCAAGAAATTAAAGCTCCGCCCCGTCCTCGTGGGAGAATCCCTTCCCCCCGAGCCCATCCGGCGGATGCCGGCCGCACCGCGCGGCCTTAGCGCAGCGCGGCGGCTTTTCATTCTCCCTGCCTCTCGGGCAAAGCTGGCTCGATTAGTAGGTCCGCGTCAATCTTGAGCGGATCCAAGTACACTGGATGCTCAAGCAAGATGTCGATGACGAATCGCAACATGTCCGCCGCCGCTGCACGCTCAGCAACATATGGCTCCGCCTCGGGCTCAAGGAGGCGTTTTTTCGGTTTCTTGGTTTTCAGCCCGTGGACTATCGCTGACCGGACTTCATAGATTTTTTTTACGCTCGCAACGACCTCTGATGGTTTTCGCGTCCCACTGAGCCTTGCTAGCGCTCCCGCACGTAAGCGGAGCTTGTAAGAGAGCGCTTGATTCTCCTGGTCACCGAGGAGCACTTCAAGGCCTATTGTCGCGTCAAGGATCGCGTCCACGGCGTCGTCGCGCGTCATGCAACTGTTCAGTCGCTTGAGCGCTATCGCGACCCTCTCTTCCTGCCGTCCAAGGATGAGATTGTAGAGCCTCCTAACGTCTTCCAGTTCCCGCGCTGTAACCACACTCTGACCGCTGCCAGTCCAGCCATAATTGTCGAAACTGTTTGGATAGCGGCGGTAAGTCGCGCCGAAGACCGGCGGAAGATCTACGTAGTAACCCACGGACCACCGCCTCGGCACCATGCAAACCTGAGCGTAACCCGTGATTGCGCCGGTGGCCGCGCGAAGGGCCGCAAAAAAAATGTCGATTTCTTCTAGGACGTTTTGGGATGGGTCATTGAGTCCATCTCGCACTCCTCGAATGGTTGACGCTGGCATGCTCCAGTCCGTCGAAACGTATGCATGCGTCGCCGCGCTGACGACGCCAGCCACCGCTCCGGAACCACGACGGTCCATACGGGAACGAGCCAACTGCAGGCCACTGGGAATGCAGGCGAGATAGGCGTTTCTGCTGAGCCGAAAGCGGTCAGCCGCGAAGTGGGTTAGCGCGATCGGCACCATCACGGTCACGGGGTAATCGTCGCGGATTACGCCCATCAAGATACGATGAAGCACTTTTCTGCGATTGGCAAAATTGAGCGGGCCGGTGCCATAGACGTGCAGGTACCGCTCGACGGCTGTGGCGACCATTCCATCGACATCGTGCCCGGAGAATGGCAAATCGAGTTGGTAGAACCGTTTACCGAACTCGTCCTCTTTGAGCAGTGAAATGAGCTTTGCGCCCTCGGGGAATTCCTTCTCCGGGCGGACGTGCATAAATGCGCCGAGGAGGGACGTTGGCCGGAAGGCCCCTACGTAATTCCTCGGCGTCTTGTCCTTGTAGAATCCATGCTCATGGAAAATCGGGAACCCGCTGTCCATGCGCGACATAATTGGATAGTCGTGATGAGGGCTGAAATATTGGCCCGGGTTCCCAATTTTCTCCAGGACAGCCGCATGCAGTTCGTCGAAGGCAGCTTCGAAAGCCCGGTATAGCGACCTCGCTCGCTCGACTGCCGCCTCGTCTATCACGACTCACCTCGCCTATTCTTCAGGTGGAAGTATTCTTTTCTTGAGGCCATTTACAAAGCCGTTTTCCCTTTCCCGCTATCTTTTCCCCGGCCAAAGCCCTACCCGCGCTGGCTGTGCCCTCAGGCGGCAAAGCGCGGCCTTAAACCCGACGTCGTGGAGATCGAAGCTGATCGCCCAGCGCGTCGAGGCGGGCAAAATTTTCACCGCCGCAAGGGTCAACGCCGCGCAGGTAGACCGTATCAATTTTTTCTACTTTCCGCGCTGAAGAAAATGGTTGGCGGAGAGAAGCCGGCAGCTCCAAGCCGCTATAGTTTCGACGACAAGGAACGGCTCATCGGCGATGAATCAAAAACGGCTGTGGCCTGCCCGACGCAAACCGATCGGACTGCTGTCCTACTCATTCTTGGCCAATCGAACGCGGCCAACGACGGTGGACAACGGCACTGGTCGAATTATGGCGCTCGCCTTGTCAACTCCTTTGACAAGCGGTGCTTCATCGCGGCGTCGCCGCTTCTTGGATCGACCGATACCAAGGGAGAGTACTGGACGCTTCTCGGGAACGAGCTGATCGAATCGGGACAAAATGACAGCGTCATCCTCGCACCGCTCGCCTATTCCGGATCTGAGGTCGCCCGATGGGCGTCAGGCGGTGACCTCAATCCTGTGCTGGTCGAAACAATGAAACAGCTTCAGGATTCCGGCTATCGGGTAACGAACGTCCTGTGGGTGCAAGGAGAAAAAGACCTCGTTATGGGCACCACCGCGGAGGCCTATCAGGAACAGTTCATGTCGATGGTCGACACATTGCGTCAGCACGGTGTCGAAGCACCCGTTTACATTTCGATCGCATCGAAATGCCTCGAACCAAGCAACGGCGGCTTCAAGGAGCATATTCCAGACAATCCGATCGTACGGGCGCAACTGTCCCTGTCAAAAAGCGGCCACGGCATACGAGAGGGCGTAAATTCTGACGCGCTACTCGATGGAGACGACCGCTACGACGATTGCCATATCGGGGGCACAGGCGCGGAGAAGGTCTCGCAGGCCTGGCTGAACCTTTTGCACGGCGATCGGCATCTGGTAAGCTCGCGATAGTCTTGTCTCCCCAGATCCGCGCGAAGCCTTCCTGCACTAGTCCCGATAAGCAAAATGCCCCGCGAAAGCGGTGCTCTATCCGAAAAAACCCCGCCTGGGCCCAGGCGGGGCTAGTTTGGGGATCGACACGGGAGGAACAAACAACCGTGCCTTCCTGGCGAATTAACAATCAAGGGGCCGGCAAGGTTCCGGTACGGTGTCGTACTGGGAATGTTCCGCCAGTCTCATCAGGTGGAGCGGCTGCGAATTCTGAGGCACTGGCTGAAGATAAAATGAACAGGCGGGCCGCGCAGCAGCGGTTAAAGAGGGAAGGGACCATAACTTGCCTCTGCGCGGCCCGAACCCCGCGAAGGGGTAGATCGCGAAGAGCGCAGGGCAAGCGCTATCCGACAATCCAAACGGTTAACCACCATCCGAGACGGAGGTTCCTGTACAGTTCCGCACCAATCGCAAGATCAACTGAATCAGTTGAGGTGGACCGCACGACCACTGCCATATGGGGCGCAGCGTACAGGAGACTGATCGTCGTGCGGTCCTAGAGGGTAACAACGCCACGGCGTCGAGGTTCCCGCACCGGGTGGGCGCACATTCAGCGATCATCCTTGCTTCCTCGCGCTCCGTTGTTCCGCATCAGCATGTGGTAATATTCCTCAACCTTTCGCATAGCCTTGCGCGGCTCGGCTTCGAATCCCTGCTGCGGTGTCAGCCGTTGATGGACATGGGGGCCGAGGCCGCTCCATCGCCACTGGCCATTATTTGGACCGCCGCTCTCCATCCGAATCCTCCCGATGATTATTTCACCGTCATAGCCCAGCCAGTCGAGATCCGTCGGATCGTCGTTCTCGTCGATCTTCGTGCCGCGCCATGTGTAGAGGAGTTGGTATCGAGTGGGCATATTCTAAAGCAAGATCCGACGGTTACGGACGTGACACCGTTAAAGATGGCTTAGCCAAGTCAATAATCAATCTGGGTCAATTGCTTTTTGAATAGTTGCTGCTGAAATTCCGTGATGACGAAGCCGCCTCGCACACCAGCCAAGCCGCTGCTCGGTGAAGCAGAAGTACCGCTCCGCAGCCGGCCGCGTCGGCGCCGAGATCCCGCCCAGTCTAATCTTCAGCTCGATCCCATGCCGACGCGCATCGAGCCGTGCCTCGCGCTGCTGAAGCCACGACCACCCAAGGGGGACGGGTACCGCTTGGCTGTCCGCATCGAGCCGTCCGGTGTCCGCATCCTGACGCGGGGCGGCCATGATTGGACCGATCGCTTCCCTGCTATTGTGGCCGAGGCGAAGCGCCTGCCGGTCTCCACGGCGATATTGGATGGTGAGGCCGTCGTGTTCGACGAGCAGGGCCGTTCCGACTTCGGCAAGCTTCAGCAGTCCCTCGGCGGCCCCGGCGGAAAGCGGACATCGTGGGAATCGGTCTTCATGGTCTTCGATCTCCTCTATTTCGACGGCCACGACATCACCGGCACCGAACTTTCCTCGAGACGGCATCTCCTTGAAGGGCTGGTGCCGCCGGGCGGGGAGGAAGCCATACGGCTATCCGAGGAGATCGAAGCGGAGGGGGATACGCTTTTGCGCATCGCCTGCGAACATGGCCTCGAAGGTATTATCGCGAAGGACCGAAACAGCACCTACCGCAGCGGCCGCGGCGGGGAGTGGCTGAAGATCAAATGCATCCAGAGCGATGGCTTCCTGATCGTTGGCTATGAGAGATCGACCGCGTCATTCGGAGGCATTGGCCGGCTGCTGCTCGCAGCTCGGAAGGGAGATGATCTGATCTATGTCGGGGGAGTTGGAACCGGTTTTAACGAACGTTCCGCGGGTGAGCTCCGCGAGCAGATGGACAGGCTGATCATCGCCAAGCCCGCTGTCGCTACCGGACGGAAGCGAAATGCGGTCTTCGTCCGCCCGAAGCTTGTTGCCGAGATCGAATATCGCGGGTGGACGCATGACGGCAAGCTGCGGCATGCGTCATATAAGAGGCTGCGCGATGCTGCTGATAGCGCGGCCGTTTACGAGGTAGGATAATCGCCACGTAGGTTGACCCCTCTCACCAAACTCTGGCGGCTGGCAACGCGGCGATAGGGCCGCGCCTTGCCGCCTGCGGAGCCCGACAGCGCGTTCTTTTGGCCGGGAAAGAATAACGCTGCCGCAAGGATGCCTATGCGGTGGGAGATCACAGCTTCACCGCCGGCCCGACGATGGAAACATTTTTGCGCCGAGCCGACCGGTTTAAGGATCATGCTGGCGACGGTTTTCTTTAAGGTTGTTTTGCAGGTATCTGCTTAATTGCACGATCAAGCCGCGTTTTCTGTATTCCGCGCAGGGTGTAGGGGAGACTCAATGAGGCCACGAACGCCAGCACTGTCAAGAAAAACGACAGGTGTTGAATATACCAATAAAAATCCCCGGCCGGATCGACCAGCATGAAAATAAACAAGCTTATCAGCAGGCTTACATAGACGATGAAGATATCAGTCTGACGATGGATTTTGCGTTGCGTCTCGGCGGCTGAGAGATAGCTGTGGCGCCAAGAGTGATCCAGCAGCATGCTAGGGTCGCCCAGGATTGAAATTACTGCGATCAGCACGCCTGCAAGGATTGAGAATATTGATGCTATAAAGCTCAGGACGTCAGCTTTGTTCGTCAACAGATTTCCGAACAGGTAAGTCGCAACTGAGGCGATCACCACCGCAGACACGGTGCCGGCTATTCTTCCCCACGCTATGTCCCTCTGTCCCGGCTTTTCGGTCATATCCACTAAACGCTGTTGAGGAAGTTCGATATCTCATCCCATGCCATAATATAACTCAATACCGGAGCATTTCCCGGCTGATTATATGTTGACGTCAGAATCAGTTGATCGCGCGATATCCTCGCTTTATTTCTCGTCCTGAGCGTAAACTCTTCGTCGCTTTCGACCGCTTCTGTAGCAATCAAGGTCAATGCCTCAATCTCCGCCGGCGCCGCGCCTCGTCGGGCGTTAATCGTAAGACTTGCGTTCATATTTGCAAGCTCGTCGATATGTGCGTCCGCATGATCTTCATGGAAGCGAGCAGAAATCGCCTCGAAAATAGCACGACTGATCGATTGGCTAAGGTGTAGCGGCTGCCCGTCGACCACATTCATGGCATTCACTGTGGGAAGTGACAGGCCGAGGTCGAACTGGTCAACTCCGTCCGCGAGGAGCTGTTGAATCGCCGCTTGGTCTGCTCGCGCCGACAGGTTGAGTCTGTTTCCAATCCCCGGACCGTGCCCCAGAGTAATAAGCCCGCTTAAGACGTTCCTGACTGTAGACGTCCTCGCACGACCACCAATCACATACCCGACCCTATCAGGGCGTACGACGACAGCGATCTCGCGCTCCGTAACCTCGCTGTTTTGGGGCGGAGCGGCAGCTGAAAGATCCCCAGCGGTTATTCCGATCGCGCGCGGGCTGATGGCTTTCTGTCCGCCAGGTACGTGCATCGAGATGTGGAGCCGCGCTTCGTTGACGTGGATGGCTCGATGGCGAACTTCGCAGGTCTCGGCACCGCAAGGAAACTCAGTTTCGTTTACATTAGGCCGTCCAACAAGGGCCTGCGTAACGAGCGTGAGAAGGTTTTCAGTAGTTCCAAACCACTCCACGTTTCTGTAATGAATAGTCTTCTGCATTGCATCCCCCAGATGCACGCATAAAATCAGAACTCCCGAAAAAGGCGAGTCATATTTGTGGACTCAGTTAACGCGGAAGCATTCGCGATAACGGTCTTTCTCGATACCTAGCTCCCGTAGTTCAAGGATCATGCCAGCGATGGATTTCTGTGAGGGATGAGTGCATTCTCCCACTCTGCATCCAGAGAGAGTGGGGGACGGAACGATGACAAAAAGATTCGAGATTTCGGGGTCGCAGTATTTCAGCTCGATGGGCTTGCTGGGCGCATCGATGTTCATTTTCAGCCCGCTCGCCGATGCCGCTTGCTATTGGTGGCTGACCAACGAATTGCTGGACACCTATGGTCGTAACCTATGGCCGCCGCTGGTCGGAATGATGCTGTGCAGCCTCGCCTTCCTTTCCGGCCTGGTATTGATCATCGTCGGGCGAGAGCAGACATATACAGTGCGGGAGGTAGATCCGTCTCCCAACTTCACTCGCACTTCAAAGAGGCTATGGGAGCTCTGACGGAGGTACGTGGCTAATGGCTGATGCATCAGCCGAGCTCGAGGACGCTCGTGGCGCTATAACGAACGGTATCCGGATCGTCCGATCGAGCGCATCGGCGACACGGTCGATCCGTATTATCACCTGGTGCTCATGAGCGGTGCCTGGGAGAACGGTATGCCATTGTCAGATGTGGAAATCCGATCGGTCGAGGCAGTGACCCCGGCCAGCATGTTCTCCTGAGGGTTTGCCACTCGGAAGTCCAACGATAATCTGTGATTATTGCTACCTTCTCAGATGCCTCGATGCCACCATCCTGCTGGAAGTAGGGAGTTCGCGAGCGTCACTAGCATGATCAAGATCCCGATCAGGACCCAACGGATAATCCGCAGCTCGGTGACGATCGCTTTGCTGTTGATGCCGATGAAGTAGCCAACATACTCTTGAGGCGTTGACCGCTCCAGCGCACGCTCGCGGCGCTGATACTCTTCGAACTCGCGATCACCACGCGAAAACCAGCCCATCTGCGACCCCTAGATTCGTCGACCGTTTCGACAACCTCTAGGCTTCTTCGAGACGACACGCAAACGTCCGGAGCCGGTCCGCGGTGACGTATCAGCGCCCGTGCCGCACCATGGCTGATCGCTCCAAAAGAAAAGGCCGAACCTCGAAAGGCCGGCCGATCCATCGCGCCAGTTCATCCGTGGTCGCGGAAGGAATATATAACGCAATTCGATCGTTGAACGCAATTGCATCAGTTTCAGTTATTTTGATCTGCCTGGCCTATTAGAACTGTCGAAACACCACGAGCGCGCCATGCCAAAAGACCAAAAAGACCAGTAGATAACTCGTATCGAAGCCGCGTGCGAAGAATTCCCACAGGGCTTGCAGAGCGATATAACCTACGAAAGCGCCGATTATTATTGGCATATTGCTGTCACCTGTCCCCTGCAGGATAGGATGAGGCCGAACGACGCGAGCGTCTATTACGCCATTTTGTCGATGCCCTTAATCCTTGACGTCCGCGTGCGCTGTGAGACGCTACGACGTACCGCTTGTATTGCGTGGGGGGAAACGATGAGGCCTTTTTCGGCAACGGCATGCATTGCCGCGACCTGTATCTTTGCACTGGTGACATCAGCCAAGGCCGACGACAAATGCCAATCGGTTGGCGAATTGGCCCGAACTATAATGAAAAAACGTCAGGCCGATGCGCCGATGTCCGCGATGATGCAAGCCATCGCTAGGATACCGGATGAGGCAGCGGGAAAAGTCGCCCGCGAATTGGCCATAATGGCCTATCAGCAGCCGGATTTTTCAGTCGAGGAAAACCAGAATAAGGCGATAGCCGAATTCGGCAATCAGGCGGAATTGGTTTGTTACCAGGGGGGCTAACCGGAGGCGGCCGCGCGGCGTGCATTCCGCCACGCTGCATCTATGGGAAGTAGGGGGACAGACATGGAAGTTTTGATAATTGCTGTGATTATCGGCTTGTTGCCGGCTGCAATTGCACAATCGAAGGGCCGTTCCTTCGTGCTCTGGTGGTTCTATGGAGCGGCGATATTCATCGTGGCGCTCCCCCATGCGCTGCTCATGAGTTCGGATGCCAGAGCGCTCGAATACAAGGCGCTCGCAAGTGGGATGAAAAAGTGCATCCATTGTGCGGAGGTCGTTAAAGCTGAGGCAAAGGTCTGTCGCTTCTGCCATAACAGCGTGGGAGGTTGACATGGCGCAAGTTGCTGTGGCGCACGTAGCGATTGCTCTGTTCTTCGGTATCGCGTCGTTGCCTGCGTTAGCGAAGACCGAGTGCATCGGTGATGGAAAATACCGGGTTTGCACTGATAGCTACACGGATGCCCAAGGTAATTTGCATATCCGATCATACGACACCGAGGGCAATTCGTATTCCGTTGGCACCGAAACGCGGTCCTCCTCAGGCGGCGGCGAAGAAATTATTAGCCGGGACAGCGACGGGAATAGCTACTCCGTAAAAAGCTGGTCTGATTCGTCGGGTGCGCACAGCGAGGATAGCGAGGGCAATTCTTGCACAATCACCACATTCGGAACGATCATTGGTTGCGGCCAGTAGCACGCAGCCCACGACGCGGCTGCGTGCTTTTCGGGGTCGCAGCGGCTGCGGCTGGAACTCGCCGCGCTATCCGAGCTACTGGTGTGGCCGTTGGCGCTGTCACTACTATTGAGCCGGCGTCCCCGCGAGTGACTACGGATGGAGACTTGGCAATGGACGGTTTTACTGACGAAGAAAGAGCGGCAGAAATGAAGCGCCGCGACGATGCCATCAAAGTGGGAGAGGAAGCGAGAAAAGCAGCGAAGCATCATGCGGAACTGCAGCAGGCAGACACACGGTGCCTCCACTGTGGCAAACCAATGCGATCATGGGAGGCCGTGGACCCCGAAAATCCGTTGTGCGACATCTGCTTCTGACGGCGTTAGGCCTGAACATGCGCGGCGGTGCTCAGCGCTGCGGCGGCAAATACCGCGACCAACCGAAGCGGCATTGCAAAGAAAATATGATCGCCTTCAATGCGGTGCCGTCGCTGCCGCTGGCGATGCGTAGCAGATTGGCGACGAGCTTAGCCTGGATCACGGCACTGCCACGCCCCAATTCGTCGCGGTAATACTTCCGCAAGGTCGGCACGGTCACGGCGAGCACGACGGCGATCTCCGCTTGCGGCACTGCTGCACCGGCGAGGGTTTCGACGAAACGCCGCTTGACGGCGTCCGGCAGATGCGCTGGCCTTCCTCTCAATCGTTTTTCCATCACGGTGGAAAAATAACCAGTTTTCGGCCAAAAGCATAGCTACAGCGCAATTGCGCTTGACGCACTCGGCGTGTCTTCGCCGCCAGAAAAAAATCTATGCATGAGAGGGCACGCGGGTCTTCCGGCCGGCGGCAGTTTGGCTTGGCCATCCCCCCGGCTAGGCGGTTAGCCGATGATGTTCGGCTCCGAAATGCGAAGCACGCTTCGTATTTGCCTGCCGCAGGCTTCACTGCAGCTTGCCGGTCGGCGCGTTCCGATCTGACAGTCCGCGGATGATCTCAGCCAGGGCTTCGTCCCTCCATTCTTGGGATTCGGCCAGGTATTCAGCTCGGAAAGCGGCAATCTCGTCTGCGGTTGCTCCTCGGTCGAGGAGGACCAACTCGGATTGGTCGAGGGCGTCCGCGATCTGCCGGTCGAGCGATGCGGCGGTCCGCGCCATGGCTTCTTCAAACGAAGTCATTGCTCTCTCCGGTTGCCTTCACGCGCTTCGTTGTCGGCTTGCCCTTTTGAGCCAGCTGCCAAAAGGCGGTGTTCGAGCCGGGTTGAACGCCGGCCGGGACGTTATCAAGGGCGGCCCACATCGAGGAAGCGAAGGTCACGACGCTCCCCCTTCGGTATTCCAGCGCTCTCTGATAACAACCAGAATAGCGGACGCCGCCAGCTTCAAGCTCTGCGATGCGGGCGGAGAGCGCCTTTAGCTTCACGGCTGTGGCGGCTGTGGTGGCCGCGACGAGCGCGTGAACCATACGCCTGCTCACCGGCCGCTGAAGCTGTTCTTCCGTGAAGTTGCCATCAAGCCCGGTTCGGATCTCCTCCGTGCGCGCCGCCATAATAACGAGTTGCTCGTCCTGGTCCTGGTCGGTCATTGCCTCATGCTCCCGAAAATTTCCTCGACCAGGGCGCCTGGTAGGCTGCGGCTTTCATCTAGAATTATGGCAAGTGCCTCGATCCCCTCACGGTGACTGTTCACAAAATCCTCGGCGAGGATCGAAAACGCGCGGCGCAACTCGTCGCCCCGATCGCTCCATGAGCCGAGGAAAAAGGCATGCTCCAGAAGCAGTTCATCCGATTTCGACAATCCGGTTTCCGGCGCCGCCGCATGGCCGGCTAAAGCAGTAATCGCGTAGGCAATTGCAATCGCGCCGTGGTGACGTCCGCATTCAAGAAGGTCACCAGGAGACTGGAGGGTCACCTCACTCCGGTTGACATGGAGCACGCCGATCCCATGGCCGAGCGCCGCCAAGGCGTGCGCAGCCTCATGTAGCGCGATATCGCTAATCATCCCCGTCCTCACTCTGTTGCAAGTTGTCGACTTGTCGAGGGTAGCAAATCGCGAACGAGCTCGGCGTTATGCGTCACGGGCTAAGCCGCGACTGAGTACCCGGATCATGTTACCGAGCGCGCGCTGGACTGCTGCGTCGTTGGCCTCTTCCATCGGGTTGAGAAAGTTTAAGCTCTCCAATACGACGGCAAGTTCGACTTCGTCCACCTCGAGCGTGATCACGCGGCGGCCAGCCTTTCGCCGGGCCCGATAGCGGCGTTGGCGAGTGGCAGCACTCATCGTTCAGCCCCGTTTATTGATCGATCTGGCTGAGTGTATCCGTTCATGGGTCGGTTTCCTTATCCGACTACGAAGAACGAGAATGTCGACGGTGCTGCCGCGAAATGAAATCGCCAACCGCGTCGTCCGGGGTCCGTTTGAGTCTCTCCTCCCGATCACCGAACAGTGCAGGGTCGACGGGAGAGCTTGCCGCCTTCAAGGCTGCTTCAGCCTTCTGAGAGTTCCGCATGGCGCGCCACTTGGCAATGGCGTTCGGATCGCCTGTCGGTGCCGGCAGGGCGCGGGGCTTGTCATCATCGTCCCATTTGTAGCGGTGCGCCGCCTCGGCTTCGCGCCGTCGGGCCGCCACATGCGGGCTCATGACCCGGTTTACCTCGCGTCTCAGTTCGGGCGGTGAAGGCAAAAAACCGTGGCCAAGCGATCCTTGCAAAATCTCGCGGGTCGCCTGCGCCAAGCCCCAGCGCGAAACGCCTTCAAGCGCCACTTCAAAGGCTCCGAGCATGAGCTGCATGTCGACCGGCTGCCTCCCCGGCAGCGCATTTGCCAGGACGCGCAAGGCATCCACACGGTCAGCGTGAGTTGCCGGGTGGAATACGTGATCTGAACCCAGGCTCGGCTTCTCCATGGCTATCTCCTCTGTGCTGATGTGCTCGTTCGGACTCGCCCTTGAGGAAGGCCGCGAAGTCCGTTTCTTTCAACGGCCGCCGAGCGTGGCCGTTTCCGCGCCGCTCCTGCCGCCACTTCAGTTCCCTGATGAGCCAGTTGCGCCAGGTTGCAGGCCAGTTAATCCGGCGGCCGGCGGCACCGGGGCGTGATCGCCAGTAGTTGCAAAAAGCTTCGGCCTCCACACGGCCCTCATCGGCCGTAAAGCCGCGTTCCAGAGCCTCTGAAATGTCAGGTTCGAAATGTTCGGGCAGACGGCAGCCCTGCTCGTCGTGCGTCGGCGCGCGCTCGCGCGACCCTCTCCCAGTTCTTTCCGGTTCTAATTCCAGTTCTTTCTTAGGGGGTGCACGAGGTGCCGGTTTAGGGGTGCGCGACGTGCCGGTTTGACGGGCGCTGGTGCCGGTTAAATTCAGTTCCGGGGCTTTGTTATCCGGCACCGCGTGCCGGTTAAAATCGCCCATAAGCTGATAGTTGTTTCCCGCTTTGCCGCCACCCTCGACCCGGATGAGACCGGCCTGCTTTAGCTTGGTCAGGGCCTTGCGGACCGCACGTTCAGAGAAGTCGGTCTCTAGGCAGATCGTCGCAACTTTGGGGTTGCATTGCCCGGTCTTGCGGTTGTGGTGTTCGGCAAGGGCAACCAAAACGTTCTTGGCGACCGGATCACCCAGACGCTGTTCACGTGCCCATCGGACGGCGTCGTAGCTCATGACGCGTCTCCCTCACCGTCGAGGGCTAGGCCAAGCGCATCCTCCCATGGGATCGACGGATCACGCTCGAATTCGCAGCGGATGCGCTCGGCAAGATCGGCAGGAAGGTCGACCATAGCGGCTTGTTTCCGCGCGCGGCATTCCAGATCGCCGATCTCCTGTTTAATTCGTTGCAGGCCGAGGATATGCCGTGCCCGCTGTTCGATGATCTCGACCGATGGGACGACTTTCTGCACGCCATGTTCGAGGAGCCCGGCTTCAAGCCACTCAATGAACTGGTCCGACGACATCGCGTTCAACTCGACGCGCCGGCCGTGCGAGGAACAGCACTTCGTTATGAGTTGCGCCGTAGCGTTGAAGGCCCTTCATCACCTTGTGGTGGTTGCCCTCGATCTCCTGGTGCTCAGCCTGCAGCCGCATCTCTTCGGCCTGTTCAAGCCTCAGGCCCAGGCGCCGAATGTCCGGAGTGCTGGTGAATGTGTAGCGCGTGCTGTCCGATCCCAGCGTGCCGAAGATCCTGATTCCGGCGATGTCGAGATCGTGCGCGACCAGGATCGGAAGGCCTTGTGCGGAAAGCCGGTCGACCAGCGCCCTGGCAGCGACAACCGACATGCCCTTTGTCGACATGACGGCGATATCAAAGCGCTCCGCGATCCGTGTTGCCCGCAACAGCGGCTCGAAGCCTTCCTTTTCAAGGAACAGCACCGCGCCGTAGCGGTCGCCGGGACCGGCAGTCTGGTGCAGGCCGGCGGTCGAGATCAGCGCGCCGGTGTCGTGCCGCCGTTGGCGCTGGAGATATTCACGGACATGCAATGTGCCAAGCGGTATCGAATGATCAGTATGCGGCTCGACCAGATGGCCGCGCGCATCGTAGACCACATCCCAATGCGCCGAAGTCTCTGGGTTTTCCTCCATGAAGGCCGGCAACAGCGTTTGGGTGAAATAGACATCGTTCAGTTTGCTATGGCCGGTCATCTCCAGTATCGCTGGTCGCGCCGCGTACATGATCTGCCTTGCGTTTGCGGGCAGCGTGCCGCCTGCGCTGGCTTTCAGATAGGCTTCCGCCATCGCCAGATAGGCAGCGTCCTTGATCGTGTATCCCCGCCTGATCGGCCTGTGCGACTTGCGCAATGCCGACCCAATGGCAGCGGCGATGTATCCCCGGAACGGCGTCAGGTCAGGCGTTTTGCCATCGCTGATCAGCGCAATGGCCGGTGTCGTGATGGCAATGGTCAGATGATAGGAACCCTTCGGAACCTGCCCCAGTCCGCAGAAAAGACCGCAGCCCTTGAAATAGGAATCTCCGCCTGAATAAAGCGACAGTTCGGCGACGGTCGGGGTCCGATTGACGATCAGGGTGATGTCGTCCGCACCGTTGCGGCCTTTCTGTCTGGCCCAGACCTGGACGATCACAGGGACCGCGCCACCGATCACTGCCAAGGCTTTTTCGATCCTGTAAGCACCGTCGAAAGAATCCTCGGGGACCGGCAAGAGCTTCGGCGGCGGCGGAGCGAGACGGTTCAGCACGTCGAGCGAGAGTTCGGATGCGGGCGCTTCAGGGTCGATGTAACGCTCCGACGCGTCCGATTGACCTCGCTCAACCGGATCTCCGGAAGCGTTACACAACTTGACGCCGAACAGATTTGCGAGGTCTTGCGCCGTGCCGCGCGCAGCTTCGATCAGTTCCTTGAACGCCGGGGCCGAATACCAATTCGGATGTGTCAGCATCGGCTTTGCTGCCGGTCCCGCGAGTTGGATCGCCTGATTGCCCCAGGCGGTCGCCTGCGGATCAATCGGCAGTGCGTCGCCGAACCGGATCGTGATCCTGGTCCCGGTGGCGATATCGCTGTCGCCCGTTGCGGTGACGATGGTCTCGCCGGTGGTGCGGTCGAAGTCGAGTTCCTGGCGGACCTTGCGGCTCTCGACGATGATCTTGCCGCCCGAGGCGAATGCGGCACCAGTCGCGACGCGCAGTCCGTTGCCAACCATGCCTCGGGTTGGGCGCCGGATTAGCTTGGTCGACATCATCGGCCGCGTGACGGAAAAGAGCTCGACCACCTTCTCGAGCGCGATCCCAGGACCATTGTCCGAGATAACGAACGTGTTGATGTCGACTTCGACCAGGGTCACCGTCGCCGCAGCGTCGAGGGCGTTGTCGACCAGTTCCTTGATCGCCATCCGGCGCAGGTGAGCCTTGGGCGCCCCAGCCTTCTGAGATAAGCGATCCGGGTGTAGAAATAGGCTGGCGTCCGTTCTGACGAACTCGATCGCCGCCGCCTGCTTCTTCCCTGCACGATGTCGGCGCACACGCTCGCGGGTTTTCTCGCGTTTTGTAACGCTTCGCTCCGCCGGCCTGTGGAAAGGCGTTTGCGACATAACGGTTCCTCTCTTGCTCGGAACCGCCGCGATTGACGCTTGAGGAAGCTCGGTCTAAATTCCCTCTTGTCTCCGAGAGGCCCCCCACCTCTTCTTAGTCGAGCCCTTGCTGCGTCCTGTGCGGCGGGGGCTCATTTCGAACTGTTTTGGAGATGGGGCGGCACGTGCTTCGACGGTTCTGCCTGCGCGCGCCGGTACTCGGCCTTCGCCCGGCGATCAGCCTCATCAAGCTCGTCCTCGTCGAAATAATTGCGGCGGTTGCCGAATAACGCCGGTCCTGGAATGCGACCGTCCCTGACCCACCGCCAAACCGTCATGTCGCTGATGCCGCCATAGCGCTCCTTGAGTTGCGGCTGGGTCAAATATCGCTTCCCCATGAGCGTGCCTCCTTTGTCGTTTGGAACTTCTTCGGCTTGGCACTCCAGGCGACCTCAAGGCCGCTACCGAACCAAATCAACTACCATCAAACGACAACATCTGCGCTCAATGCAAACAGTATTTACATCCAATAAGTTTATTTACCTGCAAGTAAAACTTGCGGTATACAGTCAGTGCCTCACTTTTTGACAAGCAAAGCTTGCGCATACGACTCACAACATGCCTGATCACGAGGGAATTAAGCGATTCTATTCGCCGGTCTCCCGCAAGGTAAACTTGCCCAATGAAATGACGTTCGAACCCGGTTCGACGGCGATAATCATCTTGATATGCCTTTCCCACAGGATCAGGGCTTCGCGCTTTTCCTTTTCATAGCGTGCATGATTGTAGGTCGCGGCAATGCCGACGCGGGCGTGATTGAGGATCGCCTCCACCGTGTGCGGTGCAACACCAAGGTCACCTAGCCGCGTGGCAAGGGTGCGCCTCAGATCATGTAACGTGAAAGGCTCCAGCTTCACTTCCTCGGGATCATCACCCCTTTCCCTGGCCTCGTCCCGGGCGACCTCCATGATTTTCTCGTCGAGACGTCGCTTGCCCCGTGAATATCCTGAAATACTGGTGTTGCCGTTGGTCGAAAGGATAAAATCTCCCCCGCCCTGGATGCTAGGCAGGTTGTTCAAAATGGAGAGGGTCGTCGGCGCCAAAGCGACCTGTTGCTCATTGCCGTTCTTCGCCCTTCCCGCTGGGATAGTCCAGAATGGCTCCGTGCCGGTCATATTGAATTCCGACCAGCTCGCGGCGGCGACCTCCTCTCGGCGCTGCCCAGTCAGCATGAGCAGTTGCACCAATGGACCAAACGGCCAGCCGATTGCCTCGGCACCCTTCCAGACCAGCCGCAACTCGGAATCGGAAAGCACGCGCTTTCGCTTGACCAGCGGGGCCGGAACTGGAACGCCCACACAGGGCGAGGCGTCCAGCCAGCCGGTGCCGACGGCCCAATTGAAGAACTTGCGCGTGAGCGCTAGCAGGCGTACCGCCGCCTGAGGCCGGCCGCTTTCAACAACGTCGTCCAGCACGGTGACGATATCGCGCCTTCGGATCGCCGCAACGTGCTTCCCCTTCCAACGTGGTATCAGTTCCTTGTCGATGTAGCGCTGCTGCGCCTGTGCCGTGCTGTCGCGGTTCTTGCGCTTGACGTGCCGCTTCACAAATTGGGCGAGCACGTTCTCAATCAGATTGTCGTCGGAGAGCAACTCTTTCTTCTCGGCGCGCGGATCGCGGCCCTCATCATAGGCGCGCATAATTCGGCCGGCCTCTTTTCGGGCATCTTTGAGCGACCAAGCCCCAACAGCGCCTATCGTATATTTCGGCCGGCCCTTGTGCCTCACCGCCCAGCTTCTGGCCCCGCCCGGAAGCGGCTGCACGATCAGATAGAACCCCTTGAACCCGGGGTCGGGAATCTCTTGCCGTTTGTCGGTCGCCTTGACGGCCTCGATCCCTTTTGCTGTGAACGCGCTCTTCACTTTCGTCATTCCGGACCCCTTAATTTTTTTATCCCGGAACCGGAACCGCCCGGCGGGGGAAACTCCGGGGAAAATTATAGAGGCGATTGCCAGTGTTAGCTAATGTTAAATTCTTATATGTTAATACCTTGTAACTTAATAACTATTTGCTATTTTTTTCTGAAACTAAGTTAGGCGATGTTAGGCTGATTTTGGGCTTGTCACGTTATTCGTAATGATGGGGTCGCAGGTTCGAGTCCTGCAAGCGGCACCATTTTTCTTTCATGACGTTCCGAACGTTATAAGCCTCTCTTAAAATTCTTCATCCACCTTTAGACTGGCTTTGGCCAG
>Ga0123342_1005893_pt1 | contig 17388 bp, 6 predicted proteins | sample Turbeawhitnodule_FD_89960 | JGI IMG/M metagenome (GOLD analysis project Ga0123342, IMG submission 89960) | Root nodule microbial communities of legume samples collected from Mexico - Turtle bean Mexico white nodule | ecosystem: Host-associated > Plants > Roots > Nodule | place: Mexico: Nepantla... | reverse complement strand
TAACTAACTTGACCTGTTATATGAGTTAACCCTGTCATACTAGGAGAGATATGATATTGAGATTCTTTATGCGCATAACTGTGTGGATTTCACAGTGAGGTAGTATGACAGGTGCAGATCTCTAAGTCTAAGTCAACGCATGAGTCTTCCGGAAGTAGAGTCAAGAGTCTATGTGTTATGAGTCAGTAGAAGTCCAACCTATGAAATATGAATTTTATGAATGTAATAGCCACTTGATGGTTTGAGAAATCGTATGAGAATTGATGAATTATATAGATAGCTTACCTGTTATTTGTGTTTGATCGTGTTTTACACGGGAGCAGATGAGATTGCAGGTAATAGAGCTCCTTAGTGAGCTTTTGTTGTTAAAACTTTTGATGTATATATTAAATCCTATGAAGAGGGATATTTCTTTTGAGATACACATATGAGAAAATAGTATATATATTATTCGTAATTAGATATTACTTGTTTTACTTTTATTTCATTATATATGGGTAAAATTTAGGATGTTACCAGAAGTGTCCATTGTTAATCTATTTTATCCTTAAAATATTTAGCTTAACACGAAAATTTTCAAAGATTTATTACCAACAGAAATCATGGTCAAAAATATCGGTTTATCAATAAATTAATTAATAAAAAAATTGTCAGTAATTTTCATGAATTATTTGATAAATTACTTTATGATGAAAAAGAAATTTTTATTATAATAAAATATAATATGAAAAGTTTATATAATATCATAAATTTATATTATTATTATTTGATATGATAACTAACTATATTAAGAATTTTTTTTGAAAAAATGATTTAAAAAATAAAAGAAAGTACCTTTTATTAGTAGAGAATAAATAAGGGTCTTATAATAGAACTTTTAGAAAAGTAATTTAGAGTTTAAAATTTTGAATTTATTAAATTTATTTTAAAAAAATTATTACTTTTTTTTCGATCATTAAGTATATAATTTAAGTTGAGTTTCTTTGCTAACAGGGAGATATAGTCGTATTAATTGTCATTATTCTTTAAATCTTAATTAATATTATTTAATATTTAAATTTATATTTTTTTTATTAATTTTAAGTATTACAAGTAAATATTCATTTAATTTTTAATTATAAACGTGGATAATTTTATTGAATCTCTACTTAATAATTAATAAAGCATAAACCTAACTGTGTTTAATATATCTCCAGTAGAAAATATAGTGTTCCATTTACTCCGGAATGAATGCAACAATTTAAATTTCAAATTTTGGTCCCATCCATTTGGCTTTTTCAGATCTTCATTGACTAATTAATCAATTCGTTCATAGTAAGAAATCTTAATTTAACCTGATCTTGTAGCTTTCATATAGTGATGCACTGCTTCTTCTTTTATATTTGTTTATATACATCGAACCTAATTTTATTAAATTCATTAAGTTATTTTCATATAGTAAATAACCAATTCCTACGTGAAAGTAAATAGGGAATAAAGATGGAGATTAGTTGGTTGCTACGAGGTAATTTTACTATCCAATACACATACGTGGTATTAAAAAATATTCCGTTAAATATTTAAAATTCGTTTATTGTACATGAATTATATATCTATAATAGTTTAATGTATTATTTTATCTCTATTTCGGCTCCCAAACATGAGTTTAATTGTAAAATGCTTATGGAGGATTCGTGAACACACAAGAAATCTTAATGACTCCAAAGCTTCAACCCAAGTTATCCTTCCAAGAACAGCATCATAATTGTAATTGAGAGATTAAATACTGTTTTGATTACACTCCATTTAGCATTTTTATTTGGGCTAAATTTCCTTTTCAACTAACCTAGATAAAAAGTATATACCTAGAAGGTGTTTGGCAGGCCATAGTTGCCTCTTGCGTGAAACCCTAAATTACACATCAACAATTAGGTGAGCTATCTCTCACATGGTTGGCTTGATTTACATTCCAAACAACAATTATTTGGTAACTCGGGCACGACTTCATTATTTAATTCTCTCATGACTCAGCATAGAAAGAAACATCACCATTTTTTACTCCTCTATTCAAATCACGCACAAATCTACTCCTTAATTGGATACTTGTACATGACATCATGACAACGTTGGAGTTAATTAATCTTCACAAAGCACTTGGACTTTTGCCTGTGATGAACAAATCACGACAGAGTAAAAAAGAAAACTTTTTTTTATAAAGTAAGAGAGAATTTGATACACCTAGATCCAAGAACAGGTGTTTGTAAATTGACAAACAATATATAAGGTCATGCCATGGCCATAGAATCTTTAAGGAATCTAGATGGAGACTTTTAACACAAGATACTACATGGAAAATACCAGCTAGAGTTGTTTTTCCATCATGCATTCTGCATTTTTGTTTAGATATTTTTGTTTTCCTTGCAATATGTATATCCATTCCAAACCATCACGGTCGTAGAATTTTGATAGGTGATCAAATATTTTCAGGAGTATTTAAGGTGCTTGCATGCTTAAACTTTGAAACTATTAGCTAAACTACTACAACGTGGTGGTAGATGATATATATGGTGAGGTTTTTCGTGGAGAGTGAGGAACTTGCGTTGGTGAGAATAAGAATTTCGTAGCTTTGTTGGATAGTGTCTGATTTGTTGCATTGTTTATGGGATATATTTCGTATTTTAAGGTACAATATTAATAATGAGTTGGACATGACGCGTATGGTTGAGGTTTAAAGTCCACAAAGGACATTGATGATGAGGATTGAGGAAGGAGGAGGAAACAACACAGGGTGTGAATTATTAATGCAAGCCACATAATGTTTAAGTTTGCTTATAGAGACTAAATTATTTATATTTATTTTAGTTTTTTAATTCTTATAATTTTTTTTTATTTTGTCATTTTCAGCTCTTTTTTTTTTCTGTTTTGTATTTTGTTGGCAGAATCCTTTAAGTGTGATGAAATTTCATGTAAATAACCCATTTGGCAATCAACATGATCTATTAACTTTAAAATACGACGATTTTATTATAATGCCTCTAAATATTTTTATCATGTTAACTTATGTAATGGTTAGAAAAACTAGGGGAATAAAAATCTACAATTGTTAAAACAGATTATAAATAATGTAATTGTTAAAATGAATAGTATAATATAAAAATATTAGAAAATTAATTATTATCTATCATTAAATTTAAACATATTTACATCAAATTTTTTTATTTATTTTCAAATCAAGTTATTATTGCTAAAAGTGTATTTTGTAATAATCATAACAATTGATAAATTTTATTGTGAAACTTAACAAATATGGGATTTAAGTGAAAGGGATATGTTTGTTTATATTTTCCATTTAAATTATAATAAATGTAACATTTTGAATTTAATATTAGTATTATCTTAAACATTTTAAAAGGATAAATAAAAATATTAAACAAAATAAAAATATTATAAATAATAATAAAATCAACATATTAAACTTCATTTTATCTTTTTAATATAAAACTTTTTTTATAATGATTTAGCGAAACAAATAAAAATTAATATCAAATGTATATAGAATTAGTTTATGCTCTTTAGGTTGTAATGTCAAATCTTTCTGACTAGTATATTTTGCGGTGCTGTTTGGAACTTTAGTTATACTTTTAGCGGCTAAAATTTATTATGTCGCAAATTCAGATCCAATTCCGTCGTTAAAACAATATTTGTACATAGCTAGTGATTAGCGAATGATAATTCGTGACTAAACATCCTTTCTTTGAAGTTATAAAAATTACTAAAATGATTATTATTCTCTAAATTAATTACTAATTCTAACTAAATTAAATTAACTACTAAATTTGGTGACTATTTTACTTTTCTTAGTGATATTTTAACAACTTATACATTTGGATTACTTAATGTAGTAACTGGTTTGTGGCGTTTTGACGATAGATGGATCTAAGAAAATGATTCATGTTGTTGATCTAGCATGGAGTGTTATAATGAATTTGTTCTCACCATGGGAATATTCCATAATGATTTGGATGAATTGTGGTTTGTGGGTGACTTGTCAAAATAAGAACTATGTATCAATTGACAAGTATGTTTTCCAATTCACATTAATAATATGTTAAAAAATAGTTTTTTTTATTGAAAATAATGCTTCAAGTTTAGTTTTAATATATTTTTAGTCACAAATAATTTATTATGTGGTTAAAAGAAACACAATTATTCAGGTGATTACTTCAATGTTTAGTTTGATTAAAAAAATCATCTATATTGATAAATATAAGATTAAAATAAAATATTTAAAAGAAAAAAATATATTTTCATTTTTTTTTTTTTTTAAATAAACCATTATGACATATTAAGTTAAGTAAACACAATACAAATAATGAGGTAAGTTAACTATTTTTAAAACTTCTAATATAAATATAACTTTAAATATTAAAACAAAAACATCAATTCTCATACATTTCGCTAAATCATAAGTGTTCTATCAATTGATAATTTACTTGTCTCATGTAAGACTTATACTAATTCACAACACATATATATTTGACTTTATTTTCGGAAGACTCGTGTATTGAAATTAACATACAAAGACTCGTACTTGTCATACTATTTATTGTTAATACACACAGTCTCATCATCTCATGTGACAAGGTAAATCCATATGTTTTCTTCTAATGTTATTTCAAACCTCAAACTAAGTCAAATGAACATCCTTTGACTTTCTTCAACTTAATAACTTTATTTATGTGATTCAATTATATCATTAGAGTCAAATCGTCTCATTCAAATGACACTCACAAATCAATACGCCCTAATAACAATCTCTACATAATATTTTATTTCCTGAAAATATTATGTCTTGATCACACTTTCACATCATATTCCATAATTCATGTAACACATTAATACATCATTCAATCACATCACATATGAACTTAAAAAAAATATCACCAAAATTCACTTAAACTCACAAGTAATTACTTTTAATCATATTTTAAAATAAAATTTAAAACTTGCACACGAGAAACAATAATAAACTATGTTTTCAGAAAAAAAAAAAAAAGAATCCTGAGCGAGATATAGAGAAAATATGTATAATTATGTCAAAATACATGATCTCAACTTAATTTCATCATATATGTACAACCCAATTTAACAATTCAAACCACAAATATCTCATTCAACATGGTAGTAGTACTCTCATCAATCCACTCTATCAATCTATATATCATCATTATATCTAACCCAATTTAAATCATTCAGATTCAAAGAAAACACAAATTCAATAACTCATTCACTTCAAGATTAACTTACACTGTATCAATTACACAAATAAACCAATTTTTTTAGATTCAAATAATTATAAAAAACAATCAATCCTTAGAAACAAAATTTGGAACCGTTGACCAAGTCATTTTTACATCCATATATAAAACTTGGTTGTTAATTATATATCAATTTATAATTTTTTATAAAAATAGAAAATACTTTAAATATTAATATATTTTTATTTTTAAAATATTATTCAATATAGTAACTAATTTTTTCTAAAATTATATTTTATTTAATGATTTTTTTAGTACTAATTAATAAAGTATTAATAAAAATTATTATTAAAAAATAATTTTAAATGTATATTAAAATAAAGATAAATTTACAATAATAATATTCTTTGATGATAAAATTAGGTTTTCAATTTTCTAACTCTTATCTTAGAAACATTAGTTAACATTTATAACAAAGGATATTTAAAAATATATTTAGATGTAACAATTAAGTAGTTGGATTGTTAACTCGCAGTGGTCCACCATGCCTGTCCTGCCAAACTGACAAGATGGAGACAGGAGAATCCATTTGTTTAATTTTTAAAAAATTAGGAATTGAAGTAAAAGATAATTTAATTTTTTATTATATTATATAAATATGTAACAATAATATAATAACTGAAATAATTAATTATAATAAAATACTTTAATATGTAATAATTATTTTAGTTATTTAATGAAAAAATTAACTAACTTATTAAAAACTTAAAAATAGTTTTATAATTGAATATATTTTTCATAATATATAAATAAAAAAATTAGAAAAAATAACGAACTAACATAGCAAGCCATTCTTTTGAATCTATCTAACCACGACAAAATGAGTCCGTTATCATCCCTAAATATGTTTGAACTATTTTATTTTATGATAAATTTTAATAATTTGATGAAAGATTTATATTCTTATAATAATTGTATTTTCAAACACCAAAAGAAGATGTGCGTAAGGAATTGACGTGAAGACTGAACTTGAACCACATGATTCTGATTTTTTGTTTCTGAAAATTCTCTTCCAAACGGTTGTGAACGTGTTTAAATTTGTGGCCCAAGATTCAAAATGTATTTCCACCGCACACAAAATTATTTTCAAACATTTCTAGTGTAATTATCACTATATAAGGTTTTATATTGGAGTTTATTTTTATATATTATCAAGCTCATAAGAAACTACTTCAAATCCTAATTTTAAAATAGCCGATAAAAAACTAATTTTAAAATAATGATATAGAACAATTATAAATTTATTTTACATGATAATTTATTATTAAATAAATAATTTAATATATTTTTAGTAATTACAAGTTCTGTTAATTTTAAATTTATAATTTTTTTTAATCATTCATTTTTCAGTATTTATCTTTAATTATGATTAGTTTAATATTAATAATAGAGTTTTTAATTAATATTATTAAATTAATAGAAATATTTTAAATTAAAGTAGTTATGTTTTGTTGGTACGTAATTAAATTAACTAATATATTTATTATTTAATATAAATAAATATTTTTCAATCAGTAATGTACTATGTAACATTGTATTTTTATCAAAAAATTATCTACTTAAGATTTTTGTTTCTCTTCTGACTTTTATTATCTATTATATTCTTTAGGTGGTTAATACTTAGTAAGTTGTAACTTGTCAAAATAACAGTAAATAATTAATTAGTTCACTAACTCAACATATAAAGCTATATTAACCTATAAATAAATCCCATGTTAAGAAAAACCACTTCAACTCACTCTTTCCATTCTTATTTACTTTTTCATTCATTTGATGATGTGTTCATTCTTAATTGTTGCGGATAACTTGGTTCATATATTAAGAATTTGATAAAAAAAATATATTTAATTTTTAATAAGAACGTGTATCTAAAATAGGTACATATGTAATATACAGTAGAATATATTAGCTTTAATGACAATTCAGATTCTATTCTCTTAGTTCAATAATTTATTTTGCCAACTTCATTCCAATTTAGTCCTCAAAGTTGATAAAAATTTCACTGAAAATACCCTTTTTTATTCGTAAGACACCTGTAAAAGACTTTATCATAATTCACTTAAGTTATTCAACTATGAGTTTTTCATAACTTACATATCTTATTCAGTTAAATTTCCTTAACAAAAGACTCATTATTTATCATGAAACCGACACATTCATAAGACATTCACGAACTAATTTAACATATGTTATCATGTTAAAACGAAAGTATGCATTTACTATTTTTTTTAAAAGCATTTAAATATTGTATGCCTAAGGAAAAATGTTCTACTAAAAAAAGTCCTATATTTCCCTTCCTTATATCTCTACATGTTTTCTTTTTTTAATTTTTCTTTGGAGAAAAAATTGGGCTGATCTTGTTGTACTTTCGTTTCTGTCTTTGAACTATCAGAAAATTTATTTTGAAAATTCTTTTCCAAAAATATATTTTTTGAATTCCAAAAAGTATATTCTGGAAAATTTACAGAAAAGATAATTTGAAAGTCATTTAAAGAAAAGGTAAAACATTATTTTTAAAAATTGATGGGTGAATGAAGAATTTTGATAGGGTGCAGGAAGAAATACCCAACTTCTTTTTGTGTAGAGCACAAAGATGGGGTGTAATTGAAGCCCAACCCTTGCTGGGAAGCAAGCCCATATTTATATATACAAGTAAAACTTACTGATATATTTAAATTTTAAGAAAACATATTTTATCCAAAAATTAAACGCACGTGATCTTAAATAAAAATAGGAGTGCAAGAAATGAAGCTCATCAGAGCTCCACTAAAGTTCTGAAAAGATAAAACGACGAAGTATCACACTATTAAAGAGAGTTTTCCCGTGCGCGCACTAGTGGTGGAACGGAACCTCTGTAATCTCTTTCCCTAAAACCCTTTGAAGTGTTTTGCGTTGCGCCTCTCTTTCACTTCAGCATGCAGTCCACACTCTTCTCTCCGACTTACACCGTTATCCCCATTTCGCCGAAATCTGTCAGATCGAATTCTCGTTCATGTTCTCTCTCCGTCCGAGCCTCCATCGCGGTGGACACCGCCACCGATGCGGCCAAGTTGAACAAGTACAGTTCCCGAATCACGGAGCCGAAGTCGCAGGGCGCGTCTCAGGCGGTTCTCTACGGCGTAGGACTCTCCGAGGAGGACATGGCGAAACCGCAGGTCGGCGTCTCCTCGGTCTGGTATGAGGGAAACACATGCAACATGCATCTCCTCAGCCTCTCCGAAGCTGTCCGCGAAGGTGTGGCCGCCGCCGGCATGGTTCCCTTCCGTTTCAACACCGTCGGCGTCAGCGACGCCATATCCATGGGCACCAGAGGTATGTGCTACAGCTTGCAGTCCAGGGACCTCATTGCCGATAGCATCGAAACCGTTATGGCTGCGCAGTGGTACGACGCTAACATTTCCATTCCCGGCTGTGACAAAAATGTAAGACCCGCGCCGCGTTTTCGCTCTTGATGTTATGTGTGTGTATGTGTATCTTACGCTTTTACAGATGCCAGGAACTATCATTGCCATGGGCAGGCTCAACAGACCTAGTATTATGGTTTATGGGGGGACTATAAAGGTAAAATCACTTTAATTGTATCCATTGTCTTGAATTTGGCCATTTTTCTAATTAATAATTTTCTCTGAGCTGAATGTGCTATTGCTACATGTGTAACTTTTTTGCTGTTGTTCCGTTACTGTAGGTTACTGATAGTTTATTTATTTTTATTGGGAGTGGTATTTTTCTTTCGGAAAATGTAAAATGGTATACACCAAATTAGTTGGAAGGAGGTGGAAAGAAGAGAAAGAAATATATAATAGAAGAGGATAAGGTAACAGATGCGATGAGTTGTGTCTTCATAGAAGAAGAAAGAGATAGGAGGAAAATTATGTGAAAAAGCAGATGAAAGAGAACGTGGTGTGGGAATATTCATCCCCCTCCCCCTTTTTATGTGGTTTTTGAGTCAGGTGTTGTCTTTCATCTTCGTTCTAATTTTTATTATTGTTATTTTTTGTTTCAGCCTGGTCATTTTCAGGGCAATACGTTTGATATAGTGTCTGCCTTTCAAGTAAGAAGACCTTTTCTTTTTAATATCATCCCATCTCTTCATTGTTTGTGGTGAATTGTTTTCTCCTCGTTTTATTTTGCACTCATTTTAACATAGGAAATATACTCTAAAATATAAATTTGTTTTTCCTGAACATCAAGGTTTGATGTGTACTGTCGAGCTAATGCAAATGTAGTTAATCATGTTCCATTAATTTCTGGTTTTCCTTTAGTGCTATGGAGAATTTGTGAGTGGATCAATTAGTGAGGATCAAAGACAAAATGTTATTCGCAACTCTTGCCCTGGTGCTGGGGCTTGTGGTGGCATGTATACAGCTAATACCATGGCTTCTGCAATAGAAGCTATGGGAATGTCTCTTCCCTATAGGTAAGTTTTGTGTAAGTTTCTCTTCTGTTTTCTTTTAGAAATGTGCTTACCTTTATTTGTTGTTCCTGCAGCTCATCTACACCAGCTGAGGATCCACTGAAGTTGGATGAGTGTCGGTTAGCTGGGAAATATCTACTTGAGTTACTGAAGATGGACTTGAAGCCCCGAGATATCATTACTCGTAAATCACTACGTAATGCAATGGTTATAGTTATGGCACTTGGTGGATCTACTAATGCTGTGCTACATTTAATTGCTATGGCCAAGTGAGTGAAGTTTGATGCCAGGGATCCTGTTGTTATAAAATAATACTGAGAGGAAACCTCAAGTGTAATAATTTTGGCAGGTCTGTTGGCATTGAGTTGACTCTTGATGATTTTCAGAAGGTTAGCGATGAGATTCCTTTCATTGCAGATCTTAAGCCTAGTGGGAAATATGTCATGGAAGACCTTCACAAGGTATGAAATTGATGCTTTTGTTAAATAATTGAGCATTGCTTCTCTGATCAATTTGTCCCAGTCATATGATGTATATGCTCTTTGGTCATTATTATTCTTGCTCAAAATTCTTATTTTTTTTACTTCTCTTTTGTAGATTGGAGGGACCCCTGCAGTTATCCGCTACCTTCTTGAGCAAGGCCTTTTAGATGGTGACTGTTTAACTGGTATGTTACATGCCTTTGTGTTTAGTCTGTTAAGAACAGAAGGTTAATTTCCAAAAGTTACACTTATCTCTAACATACATGTACCTTCTCTCTAGTCACTGGAAAGACCCTTGCTGAAAATACAGAACTTGTCCCTCCTTTGTCCAAAGGGCAGGTATGAGTATGATGTTTCCGTTGAACTGTATATTTTTCTAATAAATTGATCTCTTGACAAATTACAATTTTTCTGTGATTCAGGAAATAATAAGGCCACTAGAAAATCCCATCAAGAAGACAGGTCACATTCAAATATTATATGGAAACCTTGCACCACAGGGTTCTGTTGCTAAAATTACTGGAAAAGAAGGACTGTATTTTTCTGGTGAACTTTCATGCCCTCTTTTCTTGAATATCTAAAAGATTTGATTTGCAAATTATATCTTCCCTTATCACATTTTTTTATTAATACGAGTATTATAATATTATTCAACAGGTCCTGCACTTGTGTTTGAAGGAGAAGAGGCGATGATTTCTGCCATTTCAGAGGATCCTTCGAGTTTTAAGGTTTTTTTTTTCATGTTTCACCTAAAACTCAGCATATAAGGACAATTCTAGCTGTAGGGCTGTCAAAAGACTGAAGACGGTTTGAATGAAGTATCAAGAATTGCAATGTCCAAAAGTTCTTCTATTTCATGTGTGCTTGTCAACCTTTGGTATTGGATTGAAAATTTTACATTAAGTTTTTTTACAAGCTTCCTTTTGAGAAAAATAATTTAAACATAAATCAATTTCACAAATCAAGATCATAAAGAAAAAATGTTTGCAAAGGCACACTATCACTCTAGTCATAAGGGTTTACTTGTTAGACTATAGGTTTTTATCTTTTTAAAATAAGTAACTATTCAAGAGAAATGGCATTTTTCAACGTTTTTCTGAATTGTATATATTTTTTTGTTGAGCAGCAACAAGAACTAGGTTTGTTCCTTCTATTTTAACTGTTAGTCTCAGTGATTAACCTTTGTTCTGATTCTGGTGCATGTTGCCAAATCTTTCTTTGGAACTATACAGATCACCAATTTGGTTGAATTGATTGCTATCTATTTCGCAATTTTGTTGCAGTATTTGTTTGGTTTGACATGGATATAACCACAATAGGTGACAGGTAAAATAGAAAATTGGACATAAGATTTCTTGTGTTTCTATTTCTTCAGGGTAAAGTGGTTGTAATTAGGGGAGAGGGGCCCAAGGGTGGTCCAGGCATGCCTGAGATGTTAACACCAACAAGTGCAATAATGGGTGCAGGGCTTGGAAAGGTTTGTTTTGTATCTTTTTTATTCTATTTACTTAGTTTGTAATAGTTTCCTGTCCATTATGACTATGGAATGTGTTAACTGACCTGTTGAGTTTTATCTTCATTATTACAAACTCAATTGACCGGAGTGCTTATTTTTAAATTTCTATTTAGCCAAACACATGTACAGAGATTCTCCGGTCATTATTATTTTAGTAGAAACTGAAAGGCCTGGCTTCAAGCATTATGAATCATCATAATGAACCTATGCTGGACTGACATTTCTTAAGCTATTGTCTTTTGATATTGCAGGAAGTTGCATTATTGACTGATGGAAGATTTTCAGGAGGTTCACATGGATTTGTGGTTGGCCATATATGCCCTGAAGCACAGGTGAATTGAATATTTTTTATAATCAGATGCATAGTGTATGAACTGTTTGATATCTGTAAGTTATTACCCTAAATGCTTGTCATAATTAGTCCCTGCACTTAATTATTAGTAAAAATGTTTACCACAAGTGATAATATGTTGCATGGGCAAGCTAAAGTCTTTTTAACTTTCTTCAGCTCATAAGTACTGTTTGTATCAGTGTTATGAGAACCACCTGGTTTGTTTCGTCTCTAAACCGTGAGTGGCCAAAATGACTGTTCTTGAGATTCTTAGCAGTAGTGTTAAGAGTGAGAACAACATATCAAATGATTAAAGGAAATTAATTGTGAGGAAACTTAAGACACTGGAGTGAGAAAGAAATATTTCTAAGCAATGCCAATGATTGTATATTGTGCAATACTTTATTTTCAAGGGACCAAAGAAGTTGCTTTAGCAATCTTTTGGAATTACTATCCACACTTTTGCAATTCATTCAGAGGATGTAATCGTAGTGTTTGTCCATTTAGAAAAAAATTATACTTCTAAAACCATCTAGGCCTGCCTTTTGGTATTAAACTTTGTTCTTTGGAAACGCAGTTTAGTTCCAATATTCAAGCTATTTAATTGTATTGGGTGCAATAGTACTATGTCGGATTTTAAATGTTGAAGATCATGTTATAATGCTTTACTAGCTTGATTGATTTTATAGGAAGGTGGTCCAATTGGCTTGATTAAAAATGGAGACATAATCAACGTTGACGTCCAGAAAAGGAGAATTGATGCTTTGGTATCAGATGAGGAGATGGAGGCACGCAGGAAACAGTGGACTGCTCCTCCATATAAAGCTAACCAAGGAGCTCTGTACAAGGTATGTGGTTTGAAAGTATTGGAAGGAAAAAAAGTAGCCTTAACTTTATGGAGGTCTCGATATATTTCAATCCATGTGATATGAATACTGCTCTCTGGTCCTCCTATTTTTAGCTGTTACAATCTAGTTTTCTTTGCTATGGGTAGATTTGTCCTGGGTCAAACACAATTAAATTAACAAAAAATTTAAGAACTTCCAAAGGATGGGTGTCATTGAAGCAACATGAAGCACTTAAGAATAACAACTGAGAGATAGTGGGATGGGAAATTGCATTTTTTTCTTCTTCTTTAGTTAGATGATTAAATGTGTATTTGTTTTTTTAGCTCTGGATAAATTTAAATATGCACGTCGATACCTTTTATATAACGAAATATGATCTACACTTTTGTTGGTAATTTTTTCTCCCCAGTGTTTCTAATCCTACATTGTTTGTCCTGGCCCAGTATATTAAAAATGTGAAATCTGCTTCTAGCGGATGCGTGACAGATGAGTAGAAATACATATTTCCAGAGCAAAAGCTGATTGTATGCCTTGAAAGCGTTTTAATGAGGTATTTAAATTTTGGCATACACGGTGCATGTACATGTAGCCCGATGTGTCTCTTGGATTTTTGTTAATTTTGGCTTATATTATTTTAGACTTGAATGGCACCACCTGTCTTCTGTATCTCATATTTTTTTACTTTTCTTCAGTTATTAAATTTTATCAGTTAGAAGTGAAATTTTGTATCTTAAACTTCCAGAACAAATTGGCAAAAATTGAATTGGCAGTTGATTAATTAGATTTTCTAGAGCTACCCTCTTCTTTGTTGTTTATAGCCTTCCTACATAGCTACTACTGTTATTTCTAAATGATAGAAAATGGGGTTTCATTGAATTGGCAACTACAAATGAGGTTTCAAAGTGCCATAACAGCTACGATGTGAAGCTTAATTAAATCACTGAAAATGTGGAAAATTTATGCTATTGTATCTGCAAGCTCGGTTGAAGCTGGCCGGCAAGTGTTCAAGTTCAGCCGTGATAGTTACATGTTAGTTTCTTCAGCACCTAAACGGAATTTCACTATACATTTCTTTCCACGAAAATCCAAATTCCTCATTTACTTTCAGGCTGTTTGTTCCTGCACCTTCATAGCTTCTTTTGAGATCTATACTTCTTCAAATATCTTTTCATTTTGGAATGGGTGATAGGACAAAAATCTGGATTATAGAATTCTAAAGGTATTTTCGGTTTTTGGATTTTATAATCTATAATGTTTCCTTAAAAGAAGATATATTATGGATTATAGAATTCAAAAGGTATTGTTGAATCTTGGAATGTTTTTAGATTTTATAATCCACAATATATTTTCCTTAAGAAAAAAAAAAGATTTTTATTGTAAAATTTTGAAAATATATTATGAATTGTAGAATTGGAAAGATATTTATGAATCTTGATTTTTCTTTTTGAATTCTGCAAGTATGTTGAATTAAAAATTTAAATTCTGAATTATAAAATTTGAAATGTGTTGAGCATATTTTATAATTTGGAATGTATTTCAGATTTTAGAATGTATTATAAAATTTTGAAATGTGCTTTTAGCATATTCTATAATTTAAGAATGTGTTTCAGATTTTAGAATGTATTTTTAAGGACAAAATGACGTATTTGGTGACGTATGGGGTGTCATGAGAGTAAGTTTTGAAAGTGCAGGAAGAAACTGGCTACTTAGGGGTTGGGTACAAGTCCAGTAGGAGTATTTTCTTAATAGGCATTGTTTCTGTGGAAAAAGAAATGTTGGAATGGGATAAAGTCATGGACAGTGGCTGTCTTTGGAGAGAACCTTCAATTCACCTACAAATTGCAGTTTCACATATATATATATATATATATATATATATATATATTTCATCTGTTTAAAATTAACTAGAGAATCTGTTTAAAATTTTTTAACCATTTCCTATGTTCAAAATTCACGGCTTTGAATAAATTTATTATGACCCATTTTAAAAATAGAGGACAAAAAGTTTACTTTTGAAAAACAAGAGTCTAATTTTTTTCCCATATTTATAAGGACAAAAATGTTTAGCCTATTAAAATATTTCTGCATATTTCTCCTAAGAAAAAATAATGACATGTTATTCCATCAATAATCATGTAGAGTTTGATTGGACATTTTTTTTTCATTTGTCGGAAAAATATTTTTTGTTATAGGTTAATATTATGCTTACACTTAATTTGATTGTAGAATTTTTGTTGTTAAAGTTTTGCATATGGTTTTTTTAATTTGCAAATGAATAATGTTAACTAGCCATATACGACGAATTTTTTAAATTATATTTTTTTTAGCATCGCTGAGATAAAAAAAAAACGTGATTTTGTTCGTTTGAGTTTAACTATTTTAAGACAAAAAATTGGGCCACTGATGGTTTTGTTACTAAATCTATATCACTTACATTTATACGATAATAATTGATATTATAGAAAATTATAGAAAAACGCAATGAATCTCTTACGAATGTTATATGAATATTGCCGAAACTATTGGCATTTATTTATAATTTTGAAAGATGAAATAGTTTTTTATTTAAGAACCCAAGTTTATCCATTTCCCTTTCGTAGGAGGACAACCTATATATGCCAGCTGTGTTAGACAGACTAGTATCCAAAATATGAAGTCTGCATTGTATGGACGTCCTTTTTGACCGACCAGCAATCATAAATATCATTATTACTAGATCTTCTCCATATCATATGCTCTCCATCATTCTTCCTATAAAAGGAGAACTCGGCATTCTCTATTACACACACCAACACCATTCATTATCTTTCTCTTAGCAATGTTTTCCTCTTTTGTCATCCATTTCTTCCTAATCTCATTACCCCTTTTCTCAGTTTGTTGTTTATCAGCATCTCATGCTCCCAACACCAAACCACACCCATTTATCCTTCCCATTAAGAAAGACCCTGCAACCAATCTGTTCTACACTTCAGTTGGTGTAGGAACTCCTAGGCACAACTTTGATCTAACCATTGATCTTGCTGGAGAAAACCTATGGTACGACTGTAACACTCATTACAACTCTTCTTCCTACCGTCCTATCGCTTGTGGCTCAAAGCAATGCCCCGACGTTGGATGTGTTGGCTGCAACGGCCCCTTCAAACCAGGTTGCACAAACAACACATGTCCTGCTAACACAGTCAATCCATTAGCAAAATTCCTTTTCGGTGGTGGCTTAGCTAAGGATTTCATATTCATTGTTCAACAGAAAGTGTCTGGCTTGCTTTCTAGCTGTATTGACACCGATCGATTCCCATCCTTCACCGATAACGAGACACCTCTAGATGGCTTACCCAAAAACAGCAGAGGAATTGTAGGCTTCTCAAAGTCGCAGCATGCATTACCAATTCAGCTTGCATCCGCTAATAAGCTTCCTTCCAAGTTTTCTCTCTGTTTACCCTCTTTAAACCACCAAGGTTTCACCAACTTGCTTGTTGGAACTGGGAAACATCCTCTGGGAATATCCAAATTTCTCCAAACCACCCCTCTCATTGTCAACCCCATTTCCACAGGTCCGAGATCTGTGGAAGGTGTTGCTTCCAACGAATACTTCATTGACGTGAAAGCAGTTAAGATTGATGGGCATGTTGTGAACCTAAAGCCTTCCCTTTTGTCTATTGACAAGAACGGAAATGGGGGCACCAAGATTAGTACCATGAGTCCTTTCACTGAATTACAAACCTCTGTCTACAAGCCTTTCCTTCGCGATTTCCTCAAGAAAGCCTCCGAAAGAAGATTAAAGAAAGTGGCAGCAGTGGCACCATTTGAGGCATGCTTCGATTCAACAAGAATTGGTAATTCCGCAACAGGACTAGTTGTGCCAACTATTGATCTAGTGCTGCAAGGGGGAGCAAAGTGGAGTATTCATGGAGCCAATTCCATGGTTATGGCAAAGGAAAATGTTGCATGTCTGGCATTTGTTGATGGAGGGACAGAACCTGTAATGTCTTTTGTGAAAGCTTCAATTGTGATCGGAGGATATCAGTTGCAGGACAACCATTTGGTGTTTGACGTGGCTTCCTCTAAATTAAGCTTCAGTTCTTCGCTGTTGCTCCACAATGCCACGTGTTCTCACTCTTGAATGAGATGTGTGTTTTTGACGCGTTGAAGTTAGCCACGTTGAAGAACATGTAGCTAGTAGCTTCTATCTTTCAATGCTTTGAGGATAATTGAAGAATAAATGTTTGCTTTGTCGTAAATGGAAACACACCTTAGCGTTTTCATGTGTGCCATTTAGAGGGGTAGAATTTTTTCTAAGATTGATAGAGAACTTCTGTAAGCTGTGCTCAGCATCTGCTACAATTGCTAGCAGGAAAATGTAGAACTTTCTAAATTATGTATTGTATCTCTTTATCTCTCTCTCTTTCTAAATTATTTATTGTATCTCTTTATCTCTCTCTCTTTCTAAATTATTTATTGTATCTCTTTATCTCTCTCTCTTTCTAAATTATTTATTGTATC
>Ga0123342_1005892_pt1 | contig 17393 bp, 20 predicted proteins | sample Turbeawhitnodule_FD_89960 | JGI IMG/M metagenome (GOLD analysis project Ga0123342, IMG submission 89960) | Root nodule microbial communities of legume samples collected from Mexico - Turtle bean Mexico white nodule | ecosystem: Host-associated > Plants > Roots > Nodule | place: Mexico: Nepantla... | reverse complement strand
TGGGCCTCTCTTTATTTTATGTCTTCTTTTAATTTTGAGAAGACTAGAAGGAAGAACTTCAAGTGTGATGGTGAATGGCCTCTTCCTTCATCAATAAAAACCTCCTTTTCTTGATTCTCATCAAGTCACAAGTAGATGTGTTAACACAAAGTGAACTTTAACAAGTAGAAGTGTCTCAAAAATTGGACAACAATTCTGTACTAAAATCAAAGTTGAACTCAGGTCTAACACACTTATTTATAGTGCTAAGGGCAGCTAAGGTTCATATTTTAACCCTAAAAGCTTTCCATTCCCATGGAGATAAATGATTTCCTCTCATTGGATCAAATCCTTTCAAATTCGAGGTTGACAAGTGGTTGTTCTTTATTGAAGGAAAATCCTCTCCATTGAGGAGATTACAGGTGGATTCCTTGCATATGGTTAGGTGGACTCCTCACGCTTCCCATGCCATGCTTGGATGTCTCATGCTTCCACTTAGTCGCTTTATGCCTCTCTTTTACCCTAGATGGCCTTGGGTTGTATTGGGACCAATTATTCCCAATTGTAACCCTAACTAGACTCTATTTTCCTACTTACACCTGAAATCAAATCCTTGTTCAAGGACTCAATTAGTGAAATGGACCTAATTGGGCTTTTACCTACCATTTGTAGGCCCAATAAATGGGACGACTCTAGGAAGAAAGCATGCCTAGAATATATTCAAGAAAATCTCCATTCTAGAGAAGAACAACTAGAGCATTGAGCAACACACTACATGAAGAGTGGAACTCAACTAAGCTCAGCGGGGTTAAACTCTTATCATTTTGGGTCAAGCTTTAGTTTGAAAAATTGTACAGAGTAATGTATGTTTTATTTGGGCTTGTTTTTTCGCTAATTTCATGGGCCATGTATTGGGTTAGGGTTATCAAACCCTCTCAAGGCTTCTAGAAACCCTCACTACTAGAAAATTGTTGAATAATGACAGAATCAGTGATTGAAAAATGTGGTCACTATTGGTGACCAAATCAGTGACTAGAAGTTATTTTTATGATTTAATGAATGAATTAGTGACTACAAAATGGGTCACCAAAGCTAGTAATGCCTTCTCTATTCTAGGTTTAAAGTTTTTATTCTATTTTATGCATGGCTCAGAATACAAGACCTGAAAATGAAATTATATTCTACTATTTACAATTTTTACAAGGCTAAGAGAAAGAATGTCTTCAGGTGTCATCTATTTCCTTTTCTTCTCTTAGCTTGAGAAGTGGTGGCTAGATATGGTTGGATGGTCATCAATAAGATTTTTTCATACTTTTGAATTTTTTAAAAATAGATAGATTTTACAACATTTAGTGAGAAAAAAAGAAACTTGAATTGAGATTTTGAATCTTGGAAAAAATCATAAGAATTCTTGGATCACTTTTATTGCGGTGAATGTTTTTTATAAGTTTTCCATAACTTGATTATTTCTGCAGCAAAATACTTTTATAGGATTTAAGAGGTGTGGAATCTCAATTAGTGTAGCTGGAAAACTGGATGTAGTTCTCGAAGAAGAGCGAACAAGTATAAAAATTGTTATCTAATCGTCTTTCTTTGCCTTTTTACATTTATGCATTGAATTCTTGAATTGATTCACTTGTTTTAAAATTTTTAAGAGATTGATATTTTGACTAGATAAAAATTTAATTGATTTATTTTTCAAATTTCTATTAGTCAAATATTTTAATCGGTTGAACTTTTAATAACTTCATTCTAAAACATTTTTTAAATAAAATTTAAAGAAAGTTCAATTCATCCCTCCTCTTAAACTCAACCTATTATTTTAACACAACTATGGTTGTAGGGGAACTGTCATTGTATCTAGTAGTCAATGGGATATTATGAACTTACTTTAATCATTGTGATTTCATTGCTCGAGTGGTCACTTGAGTGATATTCAAGTGCTTGAGCAAAGAACTCCAGTTTGGAAACCTTTTTCTTGATTTTTATATCGTTTAAATGATGGTATGTCATTTAAGTGACACGTGTAATCAACAACACCAGAATAAGTGAAATCTTAACCAAATTCAGGATCTTAATACGATTATGCCTATACATTTCAAATTCCATTCAAAACAAAACCTTGGCTCACTTTATGCCAATAACATGAATACCAAAATTATCTCCTCCTAAACTACTTCCTTTTATAAATGCTACTAAAATCAAAGACCAATTAAGGACCATACCATTTAAAAAAAGAAGTCAAGTTTGAACATAACATTGCAGACAATTTAGATTCATAGCAAAACCTCTATTTAACTTAATCCACTTCTCAATAAATAAAACCTTTACAGTAGTTCAATTTGACTGACATCTTTTTTGCTTAAAAAATTATACTAACTCAAGTTTCTATTTCACTTAATCATAATTGTAAAATAGGGAAATAAATTAAGGTGGGTTGAATTATGTTTTATTGGAAATTTTAAAAAGAAATTCAAAAACCTTGTGAATAGATCGTCCTCTTATTTAATATTTGATACAACAATTAAACTCAAAATTTAACTTAAAAGGCAAACATTGAAAAATATAAATGATGGTTTGTAGAACATATTTATACAAACACTAAAAACACAAAACAAGGTTAATTAAAAAATTTAAGCAAGAATAACTTAAATATTGTAAAAATACTTTTATATTGGTTTGTTTTTAATGAAGACTAATGTCTAGTTCTTAATTGAAAAAAAAATGTTAGCTCTAGAAGGGGTTGAATAGAGCTTTAAAACTTCTTTGGAAGATTTTTGCAATACAACTTATTAGCACTTGTAGGGATCATATAATGGTTTTATAAATAAATTCACAAAAGCCTTATAAGAAACTTTTAACAATGACCAAGAGATTTTGAGTACAAGTAATAGAAAAAGACATTACACACTTTGTTTTTATACTAGTTGACCCCTAACCTGGGCTATATAGAGTTCTCTAATGTTAATGACAAAGAGTTCCACTAAACAAACAATGTGTACAAGTTTTCTCACTATCCCTTCTAGTTTACAAGAGTACACAAAGTCTCTCCAAACTATCTATTAACCCCCCTATGTTTAAGCATGGACGCACAAAGTCGCTCTAGGTAAAGTACAAAAAGCATGTATCCAGGCTATACAAAAAAAAAAAAAATTATTTATAAAGTTTACACTCGACCAAGTGGATATCAATTTCAAGCACTCCTTATTCTAAGAGATTTCTTCAGACAAGTGAAAGATTTACAAATATGAACTTTCTTGTCCAAAGTCATCTTGAAGACAATTTATCTAAACACTCTAAAGCTTTGACACAATCAAATTATGCATGTTTCGTTTTTGTCTTCAATCTTTCACATGCATGAAAAGCTTATATTATATAGGTCACACAAATATCCATTATAACCTAGTGCTTCTGCATTGTCCTTTATGTCAGAGCTTTCCAACACAAATGTTTGACTTTAAATTGTCACTTAACTGTTGTTCTCACCAACAAATCTGGATTGGATCTTGGTGGTGGATTCTGGGTTAGCCTTTCAACACTGCCACTTTGCAATGCTTGAAAATCACAATGAGGGGAGCTCCACCTATTGAGAAGACTTCGACGATCAAGTCAGTGAGAGCATAAAAATATGAGTGTAGTGTGTAGTGTATGGAATGACACTTACCTTTGTTCAGGGTCTTAAGGCCCTTTTATAACACTCACAGATCCTCCTTCAGGAATTAGTAACCACATAATAATTTGTTAATACATTCCCTTTATTTTAGGGGTGTTGATATCCATAGTATCGTCTCTGACTGTTTATATTTATTGAACTCATGATAAATAAATATAATTAACTGATTCAGAGTTAGTAACCACATAATAATTTGTTAATATATTCCCTTTATTTTAATGGTGTTGATATGAAGAGTATCGTCTCTGACTGTTTATATTTATTGAACTCATGATAAATAAATATAATTAATTGATTCAGAGTTAGTAACCACATAATAATTTGTTAACATATCCCCTTTATTTTAATGGTGTTGATATGAAGAGTATCGTCTCTGACAATTTATATTTGTTGAACTCTGATAAATATAATTAACTGATTCATTTATTGTTTAGTTTTTTTTTCGTTTCTTGTTATTTTTAAAGTGTTTAATGTATTTTCCAACTGTCAAGGTTGACCTCTTTCAGGGCCCTTAGGCTTGCTTTTATATGGGGTCGACCTTTATTTGTTGGGCTTAAGTTGTATGGGCCAAAAAGATGTGTTTAAGTGTTCTAGTCAGGACCCGAGCATGGCCGAGCAGTACACAACCCCTCACCCTTGAGCCGAGCAAAGTGAGGCGAAAAGGCTTACCTATGTATGTTATGAAAAGACGTTGGCTTAGAGAGTGGTTGGCTCACAATTTTCGAAGCGTTCCTTGATGGGACGATTTTACTACAACGTTTTATGCTGCGTACACGTGTCTCATGATCAACGACTAGGGGATGGTGCCACTCTAAATTCTCTTTTTTGAAAAGCCAAAAATCCTTTCTTCAGCCCAAATTTTCATTTCATGCCTTCACACAGAACTCAAAGAGAAAAGAAAAACTTTCTTCTTACCACCCTCGTGCCACCATGCTTTGCCGTGAACCACTGTGAACCAGGTATGTTCTACCTTTCCTATCCTTTTTTGGACAGTTTTTTCAATATTATCTATGATTATGCCCGATTGTGCCTCATTATGCTTTGGTTGGTTTGTTTTACATGATATTTATGTTGAACTGTGTTTCGTATTTTATTGCTTTGTATGTCTTAGTTGCTTTAGAGATGGATTATGCTTCCTCTTACCCTTGGGCCAAAAAAGAGTTGATTAAAGAAACTTTTGTTTACACGAATCATTTAAAATCAAGGAGTTGAGGGAATCTGGGGAGGATGAACCTATGTGTTGAGTCGTCCAACCCTGCTGGTCCATTGTGTTTCTTTTATACTACCATCTTTACCAAGATTATGTTGTGTCTTCCCCTTTCCGTTTGTCAAAAGAGTTTTTGACCAAGCTCAATGTGTCTCCCTCCCAGCTGCATCCGAACAGCTGGGCATTCATCCGAGCATTCGTTGTTTTGTGTTCCCATTTCGGCATTGCACCGAATGTGGATGTGTTCTTTTATTTTTTTTGAGTTTAAACATTCTGGTACACAATTATGGGTCTTGTTAAACAATGTGCCTAAAAGGGGTTTGCTTTCTGTACTGGACAGGAGTGCTCGTGTGCTCGAGACCTCGGTCCAAGTATTTGGGTATGGTCGACTTAGTTTTGGGCCCAAAGGGTGGGTCATGAGCTTGGCCTAATTTCATTGGTAAGCCTGACAGAGAATAATTAGAGAAGATAATAAGTTTGGTCATATGTTAATATAAAGTTGTTAGTTAAATATATATGTCGATATATTAAGTTGTTATAATAGAATATATGTGAATATATACAGAGTTGTTAGTTAAATAAATATACGCATGGAGTTGTAATAATGAATATATGGAGATATTAGTTATATGGTGAACACCCAAGAATAAAGGTGCATTAGATTCTCTTCTGTTGTTAGCACCGTGAGCAAAGGTGCCTGTATGCATAATATTTTTCTGTTATATATGCTTTCAGTTAAGATTAAAGGAGACAAAACAGAAGTGGAGCTCTCCATCCAGGTCAACCAGCGAGATCATTTGGCGCCCATCGTGGGGTCTGATAAAACTTAATCCCACCCAAATTCGTGTTTGAGCTTTTCGACGTGATGAGAAATACTAGGCAAGAACCGCTGGGACCTAGAGGAAGTGATGCCCCCATCTTACAACAACTCATGGAAACCATGAGGGCTCTCCATGAGGCCAACGAGCAGTATAAACAAGATCAAGAACGAATCTGAGAGGAAGCCAAAGCTGAGCAAGTACTTTTACGAGATCGGTTGATCGTAGAGATCAAGGCCTCCTGGGTAGCCAACGAGGAATTTTGCAAGTCCAATGAGAACTTACGTAAAAATCTACACCAACGTGACCGACGTTCCATCAGGGAACGAGATCTGAACTTGCCTTTGAGAGATAGTCCCAAGCCATTTTCGCAAGCGATCATGATGAGCTTGTGCTACCTCATTACAACACACCCAAGATTGCCTCTTTCACAAGGAGAGAGGACCCTGAAAATCATCTCACGACATTAAATGCTCAGATGATTGTCTCTGGAGGAACGAATGTCATCCGCTGTAAGATGTTCATGAGTACTTTTATAGGTACAACCCTACAATGGTTGAGTGGGCTTCTTGATGGTCACATCACCTCTTTCGCTCAGATCTCCAGATTATTTAGAAAAAAGTTCTCAGTCAAAAAGGTCAAGCCTCCTAAGTTGTATGACCTTTTCAACGTAAGGCAGAGGGAGGAAGAGTTGTTGAAGGATTATTTGAATAAATTTTGGGCGCTTACGGTAAGACTCCAAACGCATGATGAAGACGTGATGGTCACCACTTTCGAACAAGGGATCACGGCGGGACCATTCAGCGTGTCGTTGATCAGAAATCTGGCGGAGACATTTTCAGAGATACGAGAACGAGTTGTTGCTCACATCGAAGTAGATGAGAGAAAGAACGACAGTCGCATTTAAGGCAACCTAGGCCTAAGGAAAGCAGTCGAGTTCGCCCCTTGCGAGTCAACGAAACCTCGACCGAGAAGAGAACGAACACGGGGTACGTGCCATACGTATCCAAGAGGGACAAGCCCAAGACAAAGGACAATGATGAGTCAGATACTTGGCCCAAATTCCGAGTCTCCTACAAAGAATTGTTGAGTTTGTTAAGTGTATCAAACAAGCTGAAGTTGCCCCATAAGACAAATCGGAATCTAGGATCACAAAGAGATGCCTGGTGTGAGTTCTACAAAGCATTTGGGCATAATGTCGAGTGATGCATAGCTTTGGGCCACCAACTAACTAGCTTGGTGAAGGAAGGGTTTCTGAAGGAGTATCTTGAGGCTGACCAGGGAGAGCCAAAGGGAGAAGGCGCTCTCAGGGACCAAGTACATGAGACACCGATTCATGGAGAGTTGAACACCATCTCGGGAGGATTTTCAGGAGGAGGAAACTCTACTTCCAAGCGTAAGCGATATGCGCAAATAGTCATGTCCCTGGAGGGGAGGAGACCTTATTATCCCATGAAAGACGTGGTTCCTTACGAGAATGATCCAGTGGTGCTATCTATCGTCACAGTAGGAAGGAAGGTGCACAGAGTGTTAATTGATCAAGGGAGCTCGGTTGATATGATGTTGTGGGGAACATTCACTAGCCTGTAGTTGTCCCTTAACCAGCTGAGACCATACGATGGGTGCTTGCTCGGCTTCGCGGGAGATCAAGTAGAAGTACGAGGGTATGTTGAGCTTAAAAACGACCTTCTCTGACAACATCACAGCTAGAACGATCACCATCAGGTACATCGTTGTTATCGCGTCCTCCGCTTACAATTTGGCATTGGGACGACCTTTCCTGATTAGATTGGGTGCAGTGGCCTCAACGATCCATATGAAGATGAAGCTACCTTCTTCTGAGGGAGGAGTGATTACCATTAAGTCCGACCAGAAGACAACGCAAAAGTTCTACAAGAGTATCCTAAAGAATAGAAGAGGAACTTACGCAATCACTGTTCAGGCAAGAGAGCTCGAATGGACTGCGTAGGCAAAATTTGTCAACAAGAGGCAACTGGATCTGCTAGAGAGGTCTAGGGAAACGAGATAAAAGGGAAGAACTTTAAGCTCGACACCTCGTTGGGAAAAGAGCTCGAAGATAAGATAACCAAGGTGATATCGAGGCACATGAATGCTTTTGCATGGTCATCTGTGAACATGCCTGGGATAGATCCAGACTTTTTATGCCATAAGCTTACCATGAATGAAAAGGTTAGGCCAGTGGTCCAGGGGAGGAGAAATTTCAACGAGGATAAGCGCCTCGTCATTCGAGAAGAGACTCAGAAGCTTTTGAATGCTGACCACATAAGGGAAATCCAGTACCCTTAGTGGTTGGCTAATGTTGTGTTGGTAAAGAAGGCCAATGGGAAGTGGAGAATGTGCATCGACTTCACCAACCTGAACAAGGCCTGTCCCAAGAATTCTTATCCGTTACCAAGCATAGACTCCTTGGTTGATAGTGCCCCGGGTTGTCAGTTGTTGAGCTTTCTAGATGCATTCTCGGGGTATAACCATATTGGCATTCACCTAAAGGATGAGAGTAAGACGTCCTGTGTGTGGACCAAAGAATGTGAGGAAGCCTACACCAAGTTGAAGGAGTACTTGGCCAGTCCCCCTGTTCTTAGTAAGCCGATCCTAGGTGTACCGACTAGTCCTCGGTCATCGGTGTCAGAGAAAGACCTTAAACATCGGCGCCAGAGAAAGACATCAAACATCGGACATCGGTGTCTGATAGTAATGGTGGGCCACGTAAGGTGGGCCCTAGAAATCATATCAGATACCAGTTACACACCCAAATATAAGAGAAGACCTAAGTCACGAGAAGATCATGCATGGGGTGTATATGGTACATTCGGGTACGACACGAGCAAGTGTTCCTTGGAGGCGCTAAGGCCCGTCAGGGTTAGGGTTTCTAGGGAAAGACTACATGCATGGCACGTGAATACTTAGGGCACACATAGAATAGATGATGCCACAAGCGCTGGTATGTGAATAGGTACCTTAGCGGCTACGCTGTTAAGTCTTTGCACTCCAAAAAAGGGAAGTCCTATGCGCCAAATTGTGTGATAACGGCGCAAGGGCATTCTCCCAGAAACCCTAGATATGGGTAATAGAACAGAAGTAACCCTAGTTATGACCTATATCAAGGGTGGTAAGAACCCTAGCACGGTACACCATTTCTAAGACTGAAACTACTTTATACACTTATTGTTTCTTTGCCCCAGTACTGACTTGAGCGTAGGAGTGCAAACGGCCGCCAAGGCACCCTTTGTCTTTGCAGGTGAGAAGTTTTTCAACCCAAGGAAGTTTGATTCTCAGGTAGAGACAGGCGCCCATCGTGGGGCCCGATAAAATTAGGTCCCACTCAAAATCGTGTTAAGAGCTTACCAACAATATGAGGAGTACGAGGTAAGGATCATTCGCGACCGAAGGAGGGGAGAACGTTACCTTACAACAAATGATGGAGAGCATACATGCCCTTCAGCAGGCGGTAACGACGTCTAGGGTTGACCAAGATCATTTCTAGGTTGACCTAGCCGCGTCACAGGCAAGCAATGAAAAGTTGCGCAGAACCAATAAGGAATTGCGCAGGAGTTTGCAACAGGCAGGGGAGCGCGTAGTGTATGAGTGTGCCCCACCCATACCAACTAGGGCACACCCCATGTCGTTCTCTCAGGCAATCATGGACACTGTGATACCAACCACTTCCATGGGCCCGAAGTTCACCTTCACAGGTGTAAAGGACCCAGAGGCTCACCTCACTGTGTTCCACACCCAGATGATGCTTTCAGGAGGTTCTGATGTTGTGTACTGCAAGCTATTTATGAACACGTTGGCAGGCGCAACGTTGGATTGGTTCTTCCTTCGACCAATTCTCAACGTTGTTCAGAGGACAGTACCTTGTCAACAGGGTCCCCCCTTTGATCTCTTACGATGTCTTTGACATAAAGCAATACCAGGGAGAGTCCTTGAAAGAGTTCTTAAACAGGTTTGGGGTCCAAGTGGTGAGGCTAAACACCAAGGATGAAGCCATGACAGCGCACGCCTTCACCAAAGAAGTGCTACCAGGGCCCTTCAGCGACTCACTGATTAAATGTTTCCCGAAGACGTTATGCGAGATCAGACGTCGGGCTATGGCGCACATCGTCGCGGAAGATCGGGTCATAGAAAAACGCAATAGCGTTGGCCCTGTCCGACCTCGAGCAACAGGTCGACCTCAACCCATGAGGGTGCATGAGGTGACAACAGAGAAGTAAGACTCGGGAAAGCAGCAACCATATGAGACAAGGAAGCCCCAGACCAGGGCATGAACGAGGGAAGACGCGCCCCCCAAACACAATTTTCGAGTAGAGCTCAAGGAACTGATCGCTATTCCTAACATAGCGGAAAGATTGAGGCCACCCCCGAAGACTAACAAAAGGTTGGGGCTCAGCAAGAACGCTTGGTGCGAATTCCACCAAGCATATGGCCACGCCATACGCAACTGCTTGTCACTAAGGTACCAGTTGGGTGAACTAATGAAGATCGGCTTCTTGAAGGACTACCTCCAACCTGCAGGGACTCAGGCGTCAACAGCACCAGGAGGTGATCAGGGGCACGAGTTGCCCATTAATGGTGAAATCAACACCATCTCTGGAGGGTTCTCAGGAGAAAGATGCACCGCCTCCCAGCAGAAGAAGTATGCACGAAAGGTGATGGCAGTAGAGGTACAGGAGGCAGATCAAACTCCCGATGTCGACCTCGTCTTCACCAAGGCTGACCACTAGGACGTCGTTCCGCATGACAATGATCCGATGGCTATTTTGGTAGTGATAGTAGGAAGGAGGGTGCATCGCGTCCTCGTGGACCAGGGAAGTTCGGTCAATGTGATGTTTTGGTCGACCTTCAATAAGCTGTAGTTGTCTCTAGACCAGTTGAGACCTTATACCGGTTGCTTGTATGGTTTCGCTGGAGACCAAGTATAAGTGCGTGGACACATAGAGCTAAGGACGTGACAGATGGCACAACTTCACGCACTGCAAACATCAGGTACCTCATTGTTAACGCTCCCTCAACCTACAATATGCTTCTGGGTAGACATGCTCTGGACAGGATTGGAGCGGTGGCCTCTACGAGGCACATAAAGATGAACCAGATTGCCAAAATCATAGCACGATACCTGGATGCTTTTGTATGGTCTGCCTTAGACATGCCTAGCATAGACCCTGAGTTCCTGTGTCATCGTCTCACCATGGACCTGCAAGTCCAACCTGTTCCCTAGAGAAGAAGAAAGTTCAATGACGAGAGGCTTCAGGACGTCAGAGAAGAGATACAAAAGCTGCTAAGTGTTGGCGACATCAGGGAGATTCAGTACCCTGAGTGGTTGGCAAACGTGGTGTTGGTGAAGAAGGCTAGTGGAAAATGGAGAATGTGCATCGACTTCACATACCTCAACAAGGCCTGTCCGAAGGACTCCTACTCGCTGCCTAGTATTGGTAGATAATGCATCTGGTTGCAGACTACTCAGCTTCCTGGACGCCTTTTCTGGTTACAATCAGATCATGATGCATCCTAGGGATGAATGCAAAATAGCGTTCATAACAGAGCTCTCTTGCTACTGTTATAAGGTGATGCCCTTTGGGCTTTAAAATGCAGGTGCGACTTACTAGAGGCTAATGGACAGAGTGTTAACGCCCATCATAGGGCGAAATGTCCAAGCATATGTAGACGACATGGTGGTAACCTCCCAGCAGAGGGAGTAGCACGTGGCAGATTTAGAAGAGCTATTCACCACGATAGCTAAGTACATATTGAAGCTAAACCCCTAGAAGTGTGTGTTCGGGTTAGAAGCGGGCAAGTTCTTGGGTTTCCTACTCACTGAGCGTGGGAAAAAGGAATATCCTGAGAAGTGCGCTGCAATCATAGGAATGAGGAGCCCGATCTCAGTGAAGGAAGTGCAATAGCTGACAGGGCGGATGGTCGCTTTGTCCAGATTTTTGTTAGCTGAAGGGGACAAAGTTCACCCCTATTTTCTGTGCCTAAAGAGGAATAGTAGGTTCGTATGGACCAAGGAGTGTGAAGAGGTGTTCCTCAAGTTGAAGGAGTACCTGACCAGTCCACCAGTGTTATGCAAGCCGCAGATGGGTACCCCGCTTCGCTGGTACTTTGCAGTCACTGATCGGGCGATCAGTTCGGTCCTTGTGCAGGAATAGAACCAGGTACAGAAGCCGATTTCCTTTGTGAGCAAAGTATTGCAGGGGCCTGAGGTGAGATACTAGGTCATTGAGAAAGCGGCCCTGGCAGTAGTGTTCTCAGCGTGAAGGCTTCGCCACTACTTCCAGAGCTTTACAGTGATAGTGATGACAGACCTTCCCATTCACAAGGTCTTGCAGAAGCTAGATGTGGTAGGAAGAATGGTGCGTTGGGCAGTACAGCTATCAGAGTTCAACGTGCAGTATGAGCCCACGCACCAAGAAGGAGCAGGCTTCAAATGAGTACTCTCTATAGACAGTTCCTCCAACCAACATGGTAGTGGGGCTGGCGTCATCTTGGAAGGACCAAATGGGCTATTGATTGAGCAGGCTCTGCAGTTCGCTTTCAAGGCTAGTAACAATGTAGGCAGAGTATGAGGCCCTGATCGCTGGAATGCTATTGGCTAAGGAGATGGGTACGAAAGGTTTGCTGGCGGAGAGTGACTCCTTGTTAGTCATAGGTCAGGTCATAGGAGAATACCAAGCTAAAGACCCTCAGATGGGTGCATACCTAGAGTACGTCCCCATAGAACATAATGCCCAGAGTTGACTTGCTAGCAAAGCTCTCCAATTCAGGCAAGGGGGCAGACAGAGGACAGTCATTCAGGAGACCCCGAGGACACCTCGAAGTGCCACAAATAATGCAACAAAAGTCCAACAGATCAACACCTCGGAAGGGGTGAAGAGGAGTCATCGGTCGTTGACTCAGGAGACATTGAAGACACCCAAAATAAGCATGTACCCAGTTTCTAGGGAGAGGTTGTCGCATGTTTTCCTAGTCGAAGGGGGCGAAACCTGGATGACACCCTACAAACGCTACTTTGCTGATGGGATACTCCCGCTGGAGCCTAGAAAGGCTAGAAAAACAGGAAAATTTCGAGCAAGTACACCTTGATCGATGGAAAGTTGTTTAGATATGGGTTAACTCACCCTATCCTGGCATGTGTAAACGGTGAGCAGTGCACGCGCATTATGGCAGAACTCCATGAAGGGATATGCGAGAGTCACATCGGTGGCCGAGCTCTCGCATCGAAGACTATTCGTGCAGGATATTATTGGCCAACCATGAGGGAAGACTGCACGGGGTATGCATAGTGGTGTAAGAAGTGCCAACAACATGTTGACTGGCACAAGGCGCCTCCAGAGGAACTTAGATCGATCTATAGTCCATGGTCGTTTCATACTTGGGGGATCGACATTCTGGGGCCTTTCCCTTTAGCAGTGCGGCAGATGAAGTACCTCGTGGTTGCCATAGAATACTTCACAAAGTGGATAGAGGTTGAGACAGTAGCGCAAATCACAACCCACAAGATCCAACACTTAGTGTGGAAGAACATAGTATGCTGCTTTGGAATCCCAAATCGGTTGGTGTCTGGGAATGGCACCCAGTTTGTAAGCCAACAATTGGGCAAGTTATGTACACAACTGGGAATAAAGCAGGTATTCGCATCAGTCGAACACCCCCAGATGAACAGGCAGGTCGAGTCCGCCAACCGAGTTCTGCTCAGAGGTTTGAAGAGAAGGCTGGAGAAGGTCAAAGGGACTTGGGAAGAGGAAGTTCTTAGAATTGTGTGGGCTTACCACACTACTCTCCAGTCCACTACCAAGGAAACACCCTTTAGCTTGGTGTATGGTTCGGACACAATGATTCCTGTAGAGATCCAGGAAAACTCGCCACGTTTCCAAAACTTCGTGGCTGAAGAGTCCAATGAAGAAAGAAAGGTGAACCTGGACCTACTAGATGAAGTAAGGGAGGAAGCAAGAATCAAGGATGTAGCTTTGAAAAGAAGGGTGAAGTACTGTACCGACCCGTCTTCGGGCGTTGACCAAAGTCAACATGTGGTAGGACCCACCAGGGGCTCCAAGAAGAAAAGTCAATATGTTGACCGCCTTCAGTGTCGCCAGCTTTGGGCGTCGACAGGTTTAGGCGTCGCCCACCTCGAAGGCGTAACCAATTGTCCTGAGAACGTGCTTTGGCCTAGATGATGTCACCCCCCGATACCCACAGGTAGGAGCGACCATGGAGGGGGCGGCAGGGAGTGAGGCGGCACGGTAGGGGCCTGGAGGCCTCGGGCCTCGGTATGTCAGGAAGTAAACATAGCTAAGAAATGTGGATTTGAAGCCACACCCTCAGTACCAATAAAGAGGGACCCCTGTCCACGGCTTACCCGCGCATGAGGTGTAGGAATGCGGCAGAACGCACCACCGCTGATGACCTCTAGAGCAGATACGACCTGTAAGAGGCCACACCCCAGAGGACCATCTACATGCAGGGTACGTGGGTGGTTCAGGGGACTCCCAGGGGAAGTGACTCAGAAACGGGTGCATCAGTTGGCCCCCATGCAGTCCCCCCTGGGCACGCCAACACTCCAACAGAGCTACCACACGCGCTGGGATACTCCTAAGTCTGGAATACAACGTTGGGAGGTACGCTCTCGAAGTGAGCTTAAGGCAGGGAAGCCACGTGGCAGAAACACCAACAACGGTATATAAGGCACGAAGAGAAACAACATAAGGTACGTTTTCCAGATACTCTCTCATTTGGAAAACTGTAGGAACTTGTCAAATTGAGAGATTATAGGAGAGAATTTAGTTACGCACCTCCAGAGCACGGTTGTTCCCTATTCTGATACGGAGGTGCACGGTGTTTTCTGCCTCGTTTACTGACTTGAGCGTCGGAGTGCAAACGGCCGCGAGCGCGCCATTTGTCTCTATGTTGCAGGAAATCTTCACAGGAGGAGGAGTAGACTCGAAGGTCCGCGTTCCATCGTTGGAAGATACGCACGAAGGTGCTCGAGTTTCTGGCAGGAACATTTGGCGCCCACCGTGGGGCTCGTTCTAAAATGTTTGTCCCATCGCAGGTTGTTGGAGGCTCAGTAGCGAGTTCTGTAGAGGTTTCTCAAGAATCTTGCAAGAAAAACCGTTCATCTTGGAGGTTTCTTTCAGTTTCACCGTTCGTTCGTGGTTTCGTTCAGTTCTACCGTTTGTCTTCCCATTTCCCTCAGTTTGCACCGATTGTTCTCGTTTTCGCTCGATTTTCACCGAAGGATTTTCCAAGAAACGCAGCAGCAGTTCAAGGTTGCGAAGAATGAGGACAACAAGGCAATGTTCGACGCGTGCTGAGAGTGATGACATGATCATGCAGCAAGTCATAGAGATGATGCAGGGCCTACAAGAGGCGATGGCGGCATTAAAGGCTGAGCAAGAGCGCATATAGGTGGATCTTGCGGCGTCGCAAGCGAGGAATGAAGAGTTATGTCGCGCAAACGAGGAATTACGCTGCGGGTTGCGCAATCACCCGGGAAGTCGTGAAGGAGAGGACTGTGAGTGTTTCATGCCACCTAGGGAGTTCCCCATGCCGTTTTTGCAGTCCATCGTGGAGGCGGTAATTCCTCATATTTTCGTAGGTCCTAAGGTGACGTTCACGGGGATGGAAGATCCAGAGGCGCACCTCACTGCGTTTCACACGCAGATGATGCTGGTTGGCGGCTCCGACACCGTGAGGTGCAAACTCTTCATGAGTACATTGACAGGGATGGCAATGGACTGGTTTATCAGCCTTCCAGACGGTTGTATAACTTCCTTTGCGCAGCTTTCGCAACTGTTTAAGGAGAAGTACATCGCGAACCGGGCTCCCCCGCCGGTGTCGTACGATCTCTTTGATGTGAAGCAGTATCAAGGAGAGACGTTGAAAGAGTATATCAATCGCTTCGGGGCGCAGGTGGTAAAGGTTGGCACCACAGAAGTGCCCATGATTGTGTACGCATTCAGGAAGGGGATATGCCCTGGACCTTTCTGCGAATCAATCATCAGAAACCGCCCCGAACCTTTGCAGAGATTAGGCGTCGCGCAGTGGAGCACATCGCCACGGAAGGAGAGGTGTGTGAGAAGCGTGCGAGCTTTGAACCAACACGCCCAAGAGCGCAGTCGCGTGCACAGCCCGCCAAGGTGAACGAGGCCACGACTGGGAAGTGAGGTCAGGATAGGATGCACCCCTACGAGGCGTAAGGGGAATAGGCCGGTGAGGCACGATTTCGTGGTGGAGCTTAAAGACTTGATTGTTGTGCCTAACATAGCGGATAGGCTGAGGGCCCCCGTAAAGACTGATAAAGGGTTTGGACCTCACAAGGACGCATGGTGCGAGTTCCACCAGGCGTTCGGACATCACATCAACAACTGCTTGGCACTGGGCCATTAGTTGGATGAGTTGGTGAAAAGTGGGTTTCTGAAGGATTATTTGGCCGGGTCCTCTACGGCCGCGGCCCTGGCGGTACCCGAAGAGGATCAGGCTCATGAGATGCCCATCCACGGGGAGATCCACACCATCTCTGGTGGATTCTCAGGTGGGGGTGCACAGTGTCACAACGTAAGAGGTATGCACGTTCTGTGATGTTCGTGGTTGGGCAAGTGGTGGTGGACGACCCGGTGGACATTGACCTCGCCTTTACAAGGGCTGACCTTCACGACGTCGTCCCCCACGACAACGACCCCGTAGTGATTTCATTTGTGACTGCGGGTAGGAAAGTGCACAGAGAGCTTGTGGACCAAGGGAGCTCTGCGGATGTGATGTTGCTATCCACATTCAATAAGCTGCAGTTGTCCCCTGATCTGCTGAGGCCGTATACAGGGTGCTATATGGTTTCGCTGGGGATCAGGTTGAGGTGCGGGGGTACCTGGAGCTGAGAACGACGTTCACAGATGGCACCGCAGCTCGCACCGAGAGCATCAGGTACTTGGTGGTAAACGCCAATTCAGCCTACAACATCTTGTTGGGAAGGCCTGCGCTGAATAGGCTAAGGGCAGTGGCCTCTACGCGCCACATGAAGATGAGGTTGCCAGATCATAGTGGTCGGATGACCGGAGCCAGTTGAGAACGTTGTCGAGAGGCAAATAGGTGGCAGAACTTTTCGCTTGGGGCAACGCCTGAGTCAAGAGGAGCAGGACCAGGTGGCAGTCGTCATTTCACGCCACCTAAACACTTTTGCATGGTCCGCCTCGGACATGGCCGGCATCGACCTGGATTTTATATGCCATCATCTAACCATGGACTGGACCCCAAGGTTCGTCCAGTATGGCAAAAAAGAAGAAAGTTTAATGAGGAGAGGCGCCTCGTCGTGCAGGAGGAGACGAGGAAGTTGCTGAGCGTCGGGCACATCAGGGAGATCCAGTACCCTAAGTGGCTGGCCAATGTGGTCCTGGTGAAGAAGGAGAAAGGGAAGTGGAGGATGTGTGTGGGTTTTACGGACCTAAATAAGGCGTGCCCTAAGGACTCATACCCTTTACCCAGCATCGACGCATTGGTAGATAGTGCTTCGGGGTGCAAAATGATGAGTTTCTTGGATGCTTTTTCAGGGTACAATCAGATCAAGATGCATCCCCGTGACGAGAGCAAAACGACATTCATGACCGAGACATGTTGTTACTGCTATAAGGTGATGCCGTTTGGGCTGAAGAACGCGGGCGCCACCTACCAAAGGCTGATGGATAAGGTCCTTGCGACCATGTTG
>Ga0123342_1005891_pt1 | contig 17393 bp, 11 predicted proteins | sample Turbeawhitnodule_FD_89960 | JGI IMG/M metagenome (GOLD analysis project Ga0123342, IMG submission 89960) | Root nodule microbial communities of legume samples collected from Mexico - Turtle bean Mexico white nodule | ecosystem: Host-associated > Plants > Roots > Nodule | place: Mexico: Nepantla... | reverse complement strand
ATTTTTTTTTTAATTTTATATATAAAAATATACAAACAAATCTATATATATTAATATAAAATAAAAAAATATATATATATATATATATATATATATATATATATATATATATATATATATATATATATATATATATATATTCACAGAAATATTTATGTAAATTTTTAAAATATATTTCTCTTTATAGAAAATTTAATATTACATATCTTCAAAACAAAATATAAAATATAAAATAAAAATACTACCCCAATTTAGAGTGTTATCCTATTATCTGCAAAATCGTTTATTCTTATGTAATGTACCACAGACGTTGATATACATACTGATATGATACGGACACGAAAATATATGTAATATCTAAAATGTAGATAAAAAATACAAATCTATATATGATATAATTATAGTGTTTTTCATGATTATTTCAAAATGATTTGTTTTTTTTATAATCATAGTAAAAAAATTATATAATAAGTTTGAATTTTTATAAAATTAATGTATTTTTCCTTTTTAATTTTGTGTTAGAACCGTGTTAGAATTGTCAGAAATCTAACAAATATTTTTTTTAATTTGAGACTACTCACCAATATGTGCCATACGAGTGGTGTCTGATAATGTTCGACACGGACACACCATTTAATAGTAGTATCCGATACTTATGAGTTATGACTCAAGAAAAACATAATATGTACAAAATCAGAAGTTCAATAACAAGTTACATAAAATTATTTGAGTGAGGACTTAATCGATTATGCTCAATTGTGTAATGGGTTATATCTTCACTCAAATAAAGAAAGATGATGACTTAATCTCACATTTTTAAATATCTTCAGTTACATTTCCACACTCATACCCCTTCTATATGCAACACTTTCATTCTTTTTTATTCACAACATTTTAGAGAACAATTTCATCATTTCAGTGTGAGTGAAGGTAGACGAGAAGATTCGATCTATTTGAGGACGTTTCTCAGTGTGAAGATATTTTTTTTTTTAGTTTTGTACTTCATTGTTGCACTTTGTTGTTTTTTTTTCTAAGTTTTGTAACTTTTTAAAAAAATAAAAAAATAAGCGTATGAAAACACATTATCATCAATAAAATTACAACAAAACCTCAACCACTAACATTTTCTACCAGCCACCACAAACAACCATCACTTGAAAATGAAAAAAAAAACACTACACTTTCCACCATACTTAAAATAAAATATTGTTAAAATTTATAAAAAATATAAAGGTGCAAAGAAAATTTATCAACTTTCTTTTATCTAAAATAGAATCAAACAATATAAATATCCACGTCCTGAGACCCAACAACAGTAAAAAAAAAGAAGTTATTTTCATTTTAATAAAGTAATTAAAACTGTGCAGTCTAATTCCATTTAGACGTGAATTAAATTTAAATTTAATCTATTTTATGAATTTTTTACTTTAATATTGTAGGTTAACAAGCCCCTCATTGACCTGTTTAGGTAATTCGAATTTAATCTATTGGCCTATCACGTATAAAAGGTGGTCTGTAATTTTATAAAAAATAATAATAAAATTAATAATTCACTTATAATATATAAAAAATAAAAGTAAGAAGAGACAATTTTTTTTATTAAGATATTTCTTTATATATCCCATCAAAGTTTTTAATGCATCTCATTAATTTTAAAATTTATTTTTTATAATATAAAAGTCAATTTAAAAAATAAAATATTTTACCCATACTAATCAATTCACATTTTTTCATAACAGGTTGTGTAAGTCTCCCACATTGCCACCCTTCTTACCGCGAGGCTGTGAATTTTGCCGGCAGGTTTGGTCCCTTTGAATGAGACACGAAAAACTATGTTAGGATGCAAATGACTGAACGGTCCTGGCGTGGGTAGAGCTTTAACGGTATTGTCAGAAGAAGTAGAGGGTTAAAAAGTCATTTCAAAGTTTCCCTCCCCAAGTTCAAACCTCCCCTCCTTTTGTTTTGCCGGTTCTCAACATAAGACAGGAACTGGAGGAAGAACTTGAAGAAGAAGAAGATGATGAACCTTTTCTCTCGTAGAAGGGTCAATGTCGCCGATTCCTCACCGTCGATGACTCCTTCTTCGTCGTCGGTTACGGGTCCGGCGAGGCCAATTCGCCTCGTCTATTGCGACGAAAACGGACGGTTCCGTATGGACCCGGAAGCCGTAGCCGCACTCCAGCTTGTCAAGGAGCCCGTCGGCGTGGTCTCTGTATGTGGACGCGCTCGCCAGGGCAAGAGTTTCATTCTGAATCAGGTGAACTTTCCATTGAAGATAGTGAATGATTTTTCCTTTGGTGTTTAGGGTTTAATACCTTGTAATTTACAGGCATTTTACGTTAGGATTGTGGAGGGCGTTTCGTGCTGTTAGAGACACTGTATACGTTTAATAACTAGGATTTTTAAGTTTTAACGCACGGATAGTGATCCAGTGATGTAGTTTTAAGGTAATTGTTTTTTTGTGACGAGACTTTATATGATAGGGTGCCCAAGCCCTATATATGAGATGCTCGGTGGAGTATTTAAGTGTTTGGTTTTTCCTCTTAATAGTTAGTTTTTGAGGGTGGGTTCTCTGAGCAATAGTTCTTATATTGTGTGACTTCTCTAGGGCTGTTGTAACTTGGGTGTTTAATAGTTCTTCGATTGCGTGACTTTTCTAGAATTATTAAAACGCCCATATCACTTTGTTAGTAGGTGGATTGGGAATTGTTTTTGTGTGCCTAATAAAACGCTGCGCGTTTGTGTCTGTGTTTTATAGATTATAATTTGCTATTGCAGTGTGGGCCATAAAAAAGTTGTGAACCATTTTTCTTGTTAGTTAAACTCTTTAGTATTGAACTTAAAATGACGAAGAAGGGTGATGGATTTTATACACCGGGTTTGGAGCTTATGCTATATGATCAAACCATTTTATTGTTGCTTTTAAGTAAATATTTTGCCTCTTCACAAAATGTTATTTGCTCTAATGCTTGTATTTTTTATCGGTAAGAAAGATGAGTGTTTTTTTGGCTTTGCTTTTCCTCTCCCCATATTGGATATGTTTATCAGAGTGGAATGCGATTGGAAGAAACTAGCTAGTATCAGAGAGAAAGAGAGGAAGTAGAAGAAAACATTGGAGATAATTTCAGAATGAAATGTGTTTGAGCTTATTAATCTGAATTTTTTTCTTACAGTGTTCCTTTTTTATACATCTGAGAGATTAATTTGCTTTATTACACAATCTGACAGGTCAGTTACAGTTGGCGTGCCAGCCAGCTTTCATGCTAACTCATCATACAGTAATTACCTGCTGTCATGAGATGAGACTTAGTCATTCTGAGTAACTACATTTTGCACAACTTCTTTATCAGTCTTGTGATAAAAAGAATTCAGAATTTGTTCTCATTATATTGTAGCTTCTTGGGAGGACTAGTGGATTTCGTGTAGCATCAACACATCGTCCATGCACCAAGGGGCTTTGGTTGTGGAGTACACCGCTGAAGAGGACTTCCCTTGACGGAACAGAGTACAATCTCCTGCTATTAGACAGTGAAGGAATAGATGCTTATGATCAAACGGTTAGCTTGGAGTACACCTGCTTGTTTATAGGGTAGCCCATTTCCATTTGTTGTAATGTTCTTTCCCTTTGTTTCTCTGTTTTTCATCAATGTACAGGGAACATATAGCACCCAGATCTTCTCATTGGCTGTCCTTTTGTCTAGCATGTTTATTTATAACCAGGTTGGGGTAGCTTATAAAAGCTTATATTTACGCATAATTGAGTGTGCTTTTACTCTGCATACTATTTGATTTTAATAATTTAGTGACCGGTTTGTGGGTCCACTCATGAACATACAAATTAATTCCCTCTTATCTCTTGCCTAGATGGGTGGTATCGATGAGGCTGCCCTTGATCGACTTTCTCTTGTCACTCAGATGACAAAGCACATTCGTGTTAGAGCATCTGGAGGGAGGAGTTCTGTATCTGAACTGGGTCAATTTTCCCCTATTTTTGTCTGGCTTCTAAGGGTAAGAGGTTTACAAACCTTTAGTTGTTGTTTCATCACATATTTTGGGAAACTTGAAATTTTTATTTTCTAACCTTGTGTTTTGATGTCATTTTAGCCTACTTCTGGTGTCTAGTTTCAGTCTTTCCCTTATTTGTCTTTCCTCTTGCGTGCAGGACTTTTATTTGGACCTAGTAGAAGATAACAGAAAAATAACACCCCGTGACTATCTGGAAATTGCATTGAGGCCTGTCCAAGGGAGTGGAAGAGATATAACTGCCAAAAACGAGGCATCTTTCTACTTCCTACTTTATTTTGTTTAATTTTCTAGAGAAACTATTACTATCGACTTACAAGGCTTACCTGTCTGAACATGATCCTTAAATAAATTGCAAATACTTGGCTTGGTGTGAAAGGAAATTGATAGAGACATGCAAAGGATGAATAATTTTATTGAATGCCTGAGAATAGAAGAAATATTTTTCCCCTTCACAAAGGGTTTCCACTTTCTTACAGACTTTCTGATTATCTGAATCAAATGAATCCTTCAGTACAAGACTTAGTTTTGATGAATTACTGGAGCAAAAATGCACTCAGCAGGACATGTTATACATTTCAGAATTAATTGCATTTATGAAGAGTAAATATATGGTAAATGGAATCTTATCAGGGCAGTATAAACAATATTCATGAACCTAACATTTAGTGCAGCAATTCCCAATGGATAAAAGACCTGTTTCCAATCTTCCATCCGTAATAGTTATTTATTTGATATGATCTAACTGTCCCTAACTAACAGTTTGAACTGCCTGTAATCCTCTTCTGCGCTAACATCTTTAAAACTTAGAGTCCTTACCAACCAATACAGAATGCACTTGGTTTTTTCTGCATCTCAAAAATACATAAAATAATATGGGAAGTAAAATAATCAGATAGAGATGCATTTAGAACAAAACTTGGAGGTTGTTTGTTAGGTACTTTTGGTGGGATTTCCCAATGAAAACTCATGTAACAATTACAACAAATTTTATATTTTCATGGATGAACTGTTACACTTGTGTTTTCATTGCAAAAATAGAACAAAAATAAGAGTACCTGTAAAAGATCGCTTAACTTTCGTCCATGAATTCTAGTATTGCCCTGTCTACTTTCCATTTACTTATTTTATTTTATTGTAGTGCAAGTTCTCAATATAGTTGTGCACTATCATTTTAAACCTACTGCATTTCATTAGCTTTTAAGCCTGTAGGAAATTACGAACCTGGTTTGTTCTCTGGAAGTGCTAATTTTCTGACAATATCAATCAGTAGATTCGAGATTCTGTTCGGGCTTTATTCCCTGACAGGGAATGCTTCACTCTTGTGCGACCTCTGAACAATGAAAATGATCTACAGCGACTTGATCAGATATCGGTTGGTGACTTACCAGCTACCATATTCTGTTGTCATTCATTTTATTGATTCTTATTTCTTGAAAATTTTATCTTCAATGTGCAGTTGGAAAAATTACGGCCTGAATTTCGATCTGGCCTAGATGCTTTGACAAAGTTTGTTTTTGAGAGAACAAGGCCAAAACAAGTTGGGGCAACTATGATGACAGGTCCTGTGTTGATTGGTATCACTGAATCTTATCTGGATGCTCTCAATCATGGTGCTGTGCCTACAATTTCTTCGTCCTGGCAGGTTAGTGTCTCCATCTTAAATAAAGGCTTCATGTGAAAAAGGAACAAGAATAAATCTTGTCATATCTTAAAATGAATTTTTCTCTGCATTTCATTTTTTCTTTTATTGAAAAGTTATAAATATTTAGATTTGTGTAAGCATTTATTTTGGGTAATATCGCAATGACAGTCAATTTAAAAAATTATCGAAAAGCTTAAACCACACAAAGTGAAATGGAGGGAGTATTTAATGTTAATCTTAGTATGTAAGTTTATGCCTAACTTACTTTACTAAACGAGCTTGTAAGATGAGGATTACACCCCACTTATATATTATAATTCGACTTAGTCGATGTGGGGTTTCTAACGCACTCCTTCACTTTGAGGAATGAACATCTCAAGTGTGAGATTAAGTATTTATGGGTGGTCTAACATGAGTCTGATATTTGATGTGTTTAATAGTTTTGAAGAACTTGACGAGGATAAACTCTGAATGACTATGATACCATCTTAGTAAGTGAGTTTTTTCCTAACTCAATATATATATATTATAATTTGACTTTATTCCTAGTCGATGGGAGATCTCCAAGACTCCAACAATTAGTAAACTATGTTTCTAATTTTGTTCATGTGATAATAACTCATAATGAATATATTATCAAAAGCATAAGTAGCTCACTGCATAATAAGGATTTGAGAAAACTGTTGTCATGTTTTTACATTTTACCATTTTTTGTTTGAGATTGTCGTTGTACCCTTAAAGCTTTGGCCTGGGAAATTTGAGTGTCAGGTTTCTTCTACATTGTCAAATTTCATTTTAAAACAAATTGATTTTAAGGTCTAACACATTTATAAGATGCACTCAAAGAATGAAGGTAGGCTGTGTGAGACTTCTCAACACCCCACCACAAATGCTTGTCATATCATGCAACCTACCATGTTGTGGATTAGGTGTTTGATAATATGTCGATGAGAAGTATTGTTGGGTTTGGGTATTCAGTTGTGGTGGTGGTATGAAATTTGGATAAAAATGACTATAGCAATTTGCAGCAACATCTCCAGACTTTGTGTAGAGCTGAAACTGCAATAGGCTACAACTGCCACGGTCGCGACTGCGGCCATCACCACGTGCCATGTCCACCACTACCATATGCACCACGAAAACTAAAATTAGACTATGAGTCAATATCTTGTTCAGTGTGAACAACACGAGTATGAGCTTGCTGATTAGATTGAAGTCTCAACAAGTTAACTCCTGTTAGTTTAATAAAAACTAGTGCTTTAAGACAATTTTCTAGTCACTACTGATGAGCCAAGAACAACATTTCAACTTCCTTAATTGAAAGAGGATCAAAATGACTGCTCTCTTCAGCCACAATGGATTCATATTCGTCTGATAGGCATTCAAAAAATATATCAAGATGTTCTTTCATGGAGACAGGTTTACCAATGGTAGCAAGAGCATCAACAAGACACCAGATTCAAAGTAAATATTCTGAAATGCTTCGATCTTCAAGATTAGTATTATGAAGCTCATTACGAAGTTGACTAGACTTGACATTCGTTTGAGAATGAAAGAAGGCATAAATCTTCTCTCACAAATTCCATGCACTCTTACTACCAATTGCGCGAGGGAGCATTTCTTTGGAAATTGACAATTGAAGCCATGAAAGCGATAACTGGTTTTGGTGTTCCTCGTAAATGCAGTATGCATCACGATCTTTGACAATTTGATACTTAATCAGAATAACTGGATTCACCAAGTAATGTGAAGATGATGATAACCTTCAATAATTGGCTCCACTTGTTGACACCACAAGAAGTAATTTTTGGTGTCAAGTATCACTTAAACAACATGGGAAAATGTAATCAATGCATTTGCTGAAATTGTCAAAGTGTTTCTCGAATTTTTCATGAATAAAGATAAAGGTGAAGAGGAGGGGGACCACACATAAACGCAAGAGAAGAGAGGGTGTGAAAAGAAGGAAGAGATACAAAACATGCCTAGGGTTCTTACCCTACTCCGATTACCACCATAGAAAGTAACAAATTTTTGTTATGAATTCTCTTAACAGAAAACATGCATATAATGGAAATGTAAAGTTGATTACGAGAGTTGTAAGCTTGCCTATTTATAGGAAACTGAGACTATACGTATTACAATATATGGGCATGACTAAAAGCTTGATAGGCTAAGTAACGTTCATTACAATATATTAAAAGAGTGCAAAACTGCTTAGTAATTCCACTATACTCTATTACTTCCTCTACGATGTTAGGAACCAAGAATTGAAAAGAGATAGAAAATAATTTTTTTATTGAATAGAATGAAAACAACAAGAAATATGAGAACACTCTCTCCTCAAAGGGTTTCTTCTTTCCAAAAGATTTCTCCTTTCACATAGAGCTAATGATCAATCTACAAAATGAACATACTTCCTCTCTCCTACCCTTTTTCCTCTATTTATATCAAAATAACACCTCAAGCAACTAACTCATTAATATTTTAACGATGTTAACTAACTTTTCCTTCTCCTTATACCCTAAGATACAATGTCCACGATGTCATGCTCTACTTATAATAGCCCTTTACTAATTATCCATTCTAAAAGACTATATGGCCAACTATGAAGTCTCAACTGACAATGCCTAATTAACAGAAGCCATCCTAGCATGACGAGTGTTTAAATAGCTTGTAATTGTGATATAATATTCATTATTTTCACTACCACAAAAAATTGGGCTTCTTCAAAATCAATGTATATATACTGTATTCTTCTATGCCTTTCCTTCTAATATGAATGAGTTTTATTTTTCTGGCTTGTGAACTTATAACTGTGAGGATTTCCACTTGTGCTTCTTAACATGTATATATATGTAATGGATTCATTAATGGACGTAAAATAAGTTAGAACAAAAATGTTTCAAGCATACATTCCTTGAGTTTTGTTTGTCAATATCGTTGACTTGCAGAGTGTTGAAGAAGCTGAGTGTCGTAAGGCATATGATTCTGCTGCCAAAATTTATGTGTCCTCTTTTGACCGAACTAAGCCGCCTGAGGAAGTGAGTTATTCAAGTTGAATGTTGATTATATATTTCATCTATTTTCCCGTTTAAATTACAATATTTGTAGGTTGCTTTGAGGGAAGCACATGAAAAAGCAGTTCAGATTTCAATGGGAGCTTTTACTGCCAGTGCTGTAGGTGTTGGTGTAGTACAAACAAAATATGAAAGCATGCTGCATAAATTTTTCAAAAGGGAGTTTGAGGTATGGAATATTCGAAATTATTTGAGTGCAATTGACTGATTAAACTTAATTTGGTAGAAGTTATTTGCTCATCAAAAGGAGATATCAGTTATGTTAGAAACCCAACAATTTAGTCTGAATTCTGGATAGAGAGAAAAGAAAACAGAATAGAGAAGGAGTAAGATAATTTCTGTAATGTACACTGAATGACAAAGAAAAAAAGAGAATTCACCTTCCAAGGGTTTCCCTTTCAAATAGTTTGCCTTTTTATAATTAAGATAATCCTTCAACACTGTCCTTGCTCTTTTGTATTTTACCTCATTTGAGTCCATATAGCATAACTACACTATTCTTGCTGGTTGTCTTTCTTAGAAACTCCACTGAGCTATCTAACACATCTCTGTTCCATCTCTTCCTCGGTAGGAGATCTATATGCAGCCAGGTCAATTTGTTGTGTACTGAAAACAATTCCAATATTTCAAAGGAAAGGAATACTGGAACAGAAAATAGTGAAAAGGGAAAGAACATTTTCCATGTAGATTGAATGACAAACAGAAAAAAGGGAGAACTCTCGTAAGCTCTTCCACCAACAAAGGCTTTCCCTTTTAGAACTGAGATGCCTGTTCCTCAATGTGAATATTTCTGAGTGAAGCCTCCTCTACAACATCTAACTAACTATGCCAATCCTTTGTCCCTAAAACTCCAACCACCTATCTAGTCCTGTAATTACAGCTAATTTGTCTCATCTTTAACTCTTTTGTCTTGAATCTTGTTAAATTGTCTCTCTTTCATGTGTGGGGTTTAGGGTGCGGGTTGGGTAACAATTTTTTTCCTATTATTGTGGAGTGCACAGCCCTGTTATCATTTACTTATAATGCTAAACAGAAGCATTATTTTTGAGTTGGCAGCATATTATGTGTGTAAATTGAAATCAGGATATTTGATCTCTGCTCCCTACTTTTGTAGAGAGAATAAACCAGCTTCTATAATTTAGAGAAATTTTAATCTTTTTAAACTCAAACGCCACTTATGCACATCTCCTTGCAAAACTTTAGTGTGCTGTAGCTGCTCATTGTTGGATTAATTTCAAAGGATTTAGTGGAAGCTGGGCAGGGTTTCTGCTAGTTTGCAATTAGAACCTTGAAATAAATATGCTTGGTGCTACATAGTATCAGTTGTGCGGCTTCTGTTTCAAAAAGAATATTTCATATAAGGTGGCTAAAGTTTTATTTTGGCTATATAATCCCTTTCATTATTAGTCTGTGTTTCTATTTTAACCCCTTGGTAGGAAAATTCTCTCCCTTTCTGTCAATGTATCACTCAATCAAATTAGATTTGACTTTCTTTGTGGGTCTGTGACAGTTTCTTAGACTTATTTCCTTCTTTCTTATTGGCAAGCATCATGCGGTACTTGTCAAGCACCATATGAAACTGCCTGTGTTAAAATTGAAAAAAATGAATTCTGCTTTTTGATCATCTTTGATTAACCTTACATGACTAAAATTCTTACGCTATTTATTTGCAATGGGCTTGCTTTTTCCCAGTTTGGGTTGTGGGTTAATATTGTATGTTGTGCAACTAATTTATTGGCTTTGGACAGGATTATAAGAGGAATGCATATATAGAAGCTGATCTACAATGCTCTAGTGCCATACAGTCTATGGAAAAGAGGCTGAGGGCGGCTTGTAATTCTTCTGATGCAAAGATAGATAATGTTTCAAAGGTAATTGTTGTTTAGGTAACTGCAAATATTCATCAATCTAGTTTTAGTCCTCTGTTTGTTGGTTCTTGTTTACTGAAAATATTTTTGTTTTAATTTGGAGATATCTTAATGAGCATTGTTGAAGATATCTAGGCTGCATGTTAGCTTTATGCATGGCTTAGTGAGAAGGTGGGATAGTGATTATCTAAAATTTATTTCTTCTGAGTTTCTTCCACCTCACCTTTCTGTTGCTTTCTGAATCACTTAAATGTGCTATATATGTATTAGGATAATTGTTTCTGGTTTGTAGATGAGGTTATTTGTTTGTTTTGAAAGACTTTGATGATGTACAACGGTTGCTTATAAGCCACCAATAAGGAGCTGAAACATGAAACTTACTTTTAGCAAGTTAGAAGTTTTGTGAACAGATAAGCAGGTTTTCTTTCATTTTCTTTCAAAAGGTCTCCTATGACAACATTTATTTCTCTAAAACAAGGTAAACTAAACATGATTTATATCAATTGTGAATACATATTGGAAGCACAAGTTTTATTCATTATCCTACAGGATAGTAGATAAAACCAACTTTACGTAGTTATATACCACTATTTTCTTCTGTGTTTGACTGTGCTTAGGACATTTGTTTTGAAACAATTTTTAAACCACCGCTAAATTCATCAGATTTGAGATTGAAGGAGACAATTTTTCTAGACTGAATGAATAACTTGAGGAGTGAAAATGCACTCTGCCTCGGGAGATTTATCATAACATGATGATTACAAACTAGTAAATACATAATGCAATTTACAATATAAGAATAATTAATTCAAACTCTACTTCCTAAGTCACAATATATCTAGGCTAATTTGGTAACTGCAACAGTTATCATTATGCAGTTTCAAATGCTCAACCGTTCCTTCTATATATAATATCTGTTGAGGTTTTGCCTATAATTTTTTGGTGGTGCTGCCACTGCTTTGATCACAATGTTGATTATGAACTTATTTGTGACCTGGTTATAAAATTTGCGCATCCTTTGCACCAGTGATGTGTCCCCCAGATAGAAACCTAAATTAGAAAAGGGAAACAGACGTATGACGATTCTTTATAAAGTTGCTTTTCGTAGAATATTTGCTATACAGGATGCATTTTTATATGCTTGGCTTTTTGTCTTGTCCAAATCAAGTGGTTCACTTTGCAATGAAATGTGCAAAGTTGTTATCATTAATCGCAAAATCAATTGCTTAGATTCTTATAATATTCATATAGATATATAAGAAGTCATGAAGTAGTTAATTTCTTAGATTTTCTAATCATTGGCTGTAATTCTGTAGTATTCTCTACTTCTCTCTTCAGTGCACTCCCTCGCTTTAGAGAGTCGAAGTATTTATGCTTCAATATTATTGTCAACCTGCGTAAAATGTTTTCATGTGTACATCTTTTAGATTTCTTCATGTGAATGTTTTTGATTTTAAAGTTAAATACTTCATTGCTTCTGCTGTCCTGATGAAAACAACAGAAACAGTTATCAAGTGATGTATTCATTCTTTTGGCCTATCAGGTTTTTTCATTAAAGGAAAACAAATATTTAGCTCTAGATGATGTGTTCATTCATTTAAGATTATCATTTTTCTCTTCACTTGGTCGTATAATGTAAAGCAAATATAATCTCTCACCTGAGGGTTTGCAATTGCAATTCATGGTAATCCATTTTATGCAATATGGAGATCTTAAAGGAGAGAGATGTGAAATAACTTGTTTACATTTTGTATCTTCCTTTTTGGACCATTTAGGGTGGCCTTATTTGAAATGTCAAACTGACTTGATCTCTTGTGCAGGTTTTTGATGCTCTTTTATGTGAATATGAAAATTCCATTCAAGCTCCAGGGAAGTGGCAAAAACTTTCTGTCTTCTTACAACAAAGGTTTGTTTGCAGAGATTGTTTTCAATTGTTCCTTAAAATTGACTTTTAATAATTTACTTGTTGGTCACATCACACTAGTTTTGAAGGCCCCGTACTGGACCTGACCAGGAGACTGATAGATAAAGTTGAATCTGAAAAGAGTTCTCTCATTTTAAACTGTCGCCTGATTGAAGATAAGATGACCCTGCTTTATAAGCGGCTGGAAACCAGTGAAAGTGAAAAGTCGGAGTATATTATACGCTATGAGGATGCCATCAATGATAAGAAGGAACTAACTCATCAATATATGAATAGCATAACTGATTTGCGGGCAAGCTGTTGCTCGCTGGATGAGAGATATTCTAGCTTATCGAAAACATTGGATTCTACCAAGCAAGGATCTATGGACTGGAAAAGAAAATATGAACAAGTTTTATCTAGACAGAAATCTGAGGAGGACCTAGCTAGTTCTGAAATAGCAGCTCTCAAGTCGTGTGGCAGTGCTGCTGAAGCAAGGTTGGCTGCAGCGAGGGAGCAATCACAGTCTGCTCAAGAGGAGGCTGCAGAGTGGAAGCGGAAGTATGACATTGCTGTTAGAGAAGCAAAAACTGCTTTAGAGAAGGCAGCAATTGTGCAGGATTACACAAACAAGCAAACACTATTGAGGGAAGATGCTTTAAGAGAAGAGTTTTCTTGCACTTTGGTTGAGAAGGTAAGCTAAGCTCTCTGATGTTCTCACTTCATTTCTGCAAATCTCTGGTTACCTAGAATTTAACACGTTACCTTATTAATGTTGTATGTATGTGATGAATGGGATGGAGAATGAACTTCTTATTCATAATCCTTCTTGATTTATACAGGAAGACAAACTAAAGGAGAAAACTGCTAAAATTGAGCATGCGGAGCAGTGTTTAACAACTTTGAAGTTGGAATTGAAGGTAAGGTTCATGCCTGTTTAGTTAATTCAAGAAAACTGTTCTTGAATAGAGGTGTTAAACTATTTTGCTTTCACATCCACCTTCATATCGTATGCTCAGATTAGACAGACGAGTACTTGCCCCACCTAGCATTTTAAATGCTCTCAGAGACAAGATTTATCTTATGTATGTTTATAACGAACTACGTTATTTATTTAATACTCCGACCTTCCCCTTTACACCTCTATTAACCCAAAATAAAATAAAATAAAAAACGAACTGATCGTTGGAGTTGATAGTATTTGGAACTCTGTGGCATGGTTGGTATTTTAACCGAGTAGCACTCGATTTAAACAACGATGTATAACAGAGAATCAATTTTGAAACATGAATCCAATTTGGATAATTTTGTAATTGACTTTTGTTTTATGTATTGAACACATGTTGTTGACCTTATGGGTCTAAATACCATGTCTGACCCTAGAAATGTGTGCAGGCTGCAGAGTCAAAAATAAGAAACTATGAATCAGAAATTTTGCCAATGAGGCTTGAAATTAACAAGTTGACCGAGAGATTGAAAACTGAAAATGCCAGGGCTCTGTCATATGAGAAGGATGTGAAGGTAATTCAACAGGAGATTAACCATCTAAAGGAGAAGTACAAATCTGAGTGCAAAACATTTGAGGAAGTCAAGGAAAGATGTCAAAATGCTGAAAATGAAGCTGTAAGGGTTACTCAAGTAGCGGACAAAGCTGGGGCCGAAGCTGCCTTGGCTCAGAAGGAGAAGAGCGAGATGCAAAGGCTTGCAATGGAGAGACTGGCACAGATTGAGAGAGCTGAGAGGAAAATTGAAAATTTGGAGACGGAGAAAGGTAATTTGGAAAATGAATTGCGAAGAGTGGGGGATTCAGAGAAAGGTGCACTTTTTAGGGTTTCATCACTAGAGGAAAAGGTGGAACAGAGAGAAAAGGATATAGATTCGCTGTTGGAGAAAGATGGAACACACAGGCGAAATAGCACACAAATTCTCGATCAACTCTTGGAAACAGAACGTGAAGCATGTGCTCAGGCAAATAGCAGGGCTGATTCTCTCTCTCTCCAGTTACAGTCTGCACAAGTAAAAATTGATTATCTGCATCAAGAACTGACCAAGTTTCGACTGAATGAAACAATACTGGACAGTGAACTTGCCTCCCATGGAAAGCGTTTGAGGGTAGATGATGATGTGGGTGTAGAATCTGTTCAGGACATGGATTCCAGCCCTAGAATTTTTAGGGGGACTAAGAGATCTAAGACTGCATCTAATCCACCTAAGTTTACAAGTCTGGAAGATGTTGGTTCCGTTGGGGGTGATGAAGACATCCATAGTCAGCATACTAACGTGGATGATTATAAGAAATTTACTGTCCAGAAGCTCAAGCAAGAGCTGACAAAACATAACTACGGTGATCAGCTGCTGCTTGAATTGAAGAATCCCAACAAGAAAGCTATCCTTACCCTGTACGAGAAATGTGTTCTTCAAAAGTCATAGCAGATCCGTACACCAGTGTAGGCGTCTAGCATAGGTGTGGGCCATATAAAATTGTGCCATGGTGGCTCGCATGTCTACCAGAAGATTTTAGTTCGCTTGCTAACAATGACTTCAGGTTAGCGAAAGATAACGAGGGTTAAATGCTAATGTTAGCTGTACTGAGTAGATATTCTATAGTTTTATTAGGTGTTTATTTGTACGCTAACATCACTAACACTGGATATTAGATTAGTTTTAAACCGTATATTTAGATTGGCCTTTTAGTTTGCCAATTGTTTCCTACTAACAGTTGTGTGCTTGATTTGTAGAATGCAATAGATTTACAGTAGTTTCAAATCATATATTTAGTCTGGTTGGTTTTGCGTTCTATATGTGAAAACGCATGTAAAAGACACCAAAACTAACTTATTTCATATTGCTTCTTGCTTGATGTCCGGATCAGATGCAATGTAATTGCTTGATACCAATTAGCCACTTTAGAAAAAGGGATAAAAATGAACCATTCACTGTGGGTATTCGAATTTGTTTCCATTTTGACATGTAATTCCTGAATGAATATAGATATAAATATAGGTAATATTTAATTTTTTAATTTTGGTATGTGGATGTAAATGAGTATGTACATGTTTGTTTTGTTTCAATATTCATTTGTCTTAAATTATGATTTTGTTTGAAATTACGAAAATACTTTTAATTTAATAAGTGAGTTAAAAAAAATATATTTATTTTTCTTTTTAGATCATACATTGGATTATTTTACTTTTTTATAATTATTTGACTTTATCTAATTGTTATTTTCATTTGATTTGATATTTATTTTTTAACATTTGATATTGAATAAAAAAATGTGTATCTTTTAGTATTAAATATTTTATAGTATCATATTTTTTTCTGTAATTTTTATTTTTTATAACAACATTATTTAATTAATATACGGAATTTTAGGAAAGTATTCATCGGGTTATGATTGTGCATCCATTTTGTTCTTGAACAACGGATTAAATAGACCAATGTATATTTAGTATCTAATTTGTTGACTGATTTCAGTTTAGTTTCTTAAATTTATAAAATTTCACTTTATATTTTAATGTTTCTATAAATAAATGTTTTTTTGCATTTTTTAACCGGACGAATTGGTGTTTTCATCAAAAAAATTATATTAATTGTGTTCTTGCAAGACTAGAACTCTACAGAACACTTTCTCTTGTTGCAATCTTTTCGTCTTCCTGATTTCTCGGTTAGGCTTCTTTCGGCTGGATTTTTGATCTGGACACGATGGGGGTACCTGTGAAGAGACTCCGACGATCAAGTCAGTCCGAGAGCTATGTTGTGCCTCTTCTGCTATTTATACTGTTTTAGATGGGCTATGACTGCTATAAGCCTGCTTTAGGGTCCAAACGAAGGCCCAATTGTGTGTTAACCGAAGTTGACTTGTTTATACTTAATTACGTGTTTAACTTTGTATCTTGTTGTCTAGTCGATTTTGTCGTCTGGTCGCCCATCCGGTAGTACAAATTGAGTTAATTCTGGTTGATGTGATAAACTCTTATTTAATGGGATATATCTTTCATGGTTGGTGATATACAATCAAATTAACGTGATAAGTTACTAAAGGATTAAACTTTCTTTTTAAATTTTTTGACAGCGTGAAAGTATTAAAGTATCAGTACGTAAAATTATTGGAAGATGGTTATGCTAATTAAAAATATCGCATCAAATAAATAATTAAATTACAATATAGACATAGAGTTTTTCAAATTTAAACTAAATACTAAACTAAAGTGAATAAAAAAAAGACCTGGATTGTTATATTATTTTGATTTTTAAAATTTGAGTTATATTTTTATAAAAAATTATTTGAACTAAATAAGATTAAAACCTATAGTAATCCAGTTATCCATCTACGAAACTCAATACTGTTAAATGTGTGAGCGATGTGTTGCAAAGCCACATCAAAGAACTAGCAAGTGCCAAGGTAAATGAATGTGTTAAAAGAAATAGAAAAGGAAAATTAATAACTTCTTAAAACAAAATAATGTGAAAAAAATCACCACCTAATCAAAAGTGGCGGTTCCTATAAACTTATTGTGTCTTTATTAGGTTAGCATTTCTTTTCTATAAAAATAGAAGTCAAACTTAACTTTAATAATGTTTTTTTAAGAAAAATAAAAATAAACCTTTTAAAGATAGAATAAAATGTGATAAACTTATGTTTTTAGTGTTATTATTCAATTTTTTTATTTTATTTTTAGGAAAAAAGAAAATCCTAAAATTAACCTTGACTTGAGGAGGAATTAAGCAAATTGAATTTTGCTCCATATAGGTGTTAAAACTTTAGGCCAGTTGGGTTGGGCTTTCTGGGCCTTTTCTTTTTCTGTTTTTCTGTTTCATATAGTGCACCCCCTTTTCTTTTTGCACCGCTTGTATATAAACCCTTTTTAGGGTTT
>Ga0123342_1005890_pt1 | contig 17397 bp, 10 predicted proteins | sample Turbeawhitnodule_FD_89960 | JGI IMG/M metagenome (GOLD analysis project Ga0123342, IMG submission 89960) | Root nodule microbial communities of legume samples collected from Mexico - Turtle bean Mexico white nodule | ecosystem: Host-associated > Plants > Roots > Nodule | place: Mexico: Nepantla... | reverse complement strand
GGTTGTTATATATGGTGGTGTGTGTAGAGCTTGGTGAAGGATAGCAACTGGGAAGGGGGGTGGGGGGGGAAGGGGGGGGGGGTGGGGGGGGGGGGGTGGGGGGGGAACCAAAGCAAAATACCTGAAACACGTTATTGCCAAGGAGGATGCAGAATTTGTGTGTTTGCAGGAGACAAAATCCGTTTCTATCTCCGATAGTAGATGTTTCTCACTTTGGGGGGTTAGTAATATTGGTTGGGTGTATCATGAAGATGAAGACGGCGCAAGGAGCCTTTTATCAATGTGGCATAAAGACAAATTTTGCTACAAATCGCACGTTGTAGGATTAGGCTTCATATCTGTTGTAGGTCAGCATATTAAATCTAGACGCACGTGTTTAGTGGTTAATGTGTATGCAGCTTGTAATTATAGAGCTAAAGTAACTCTATGGAAGCTCTAACGTCTCTTAAAAGGTCTCATCAAAACGTGGTAGGGTGTTTTTGCGGTGACTTTAATGCTGTAAAAAGGGAAGACGAAAGGAAAGGCATTGGAGGTGGTTCTAGCCAGAGGAAGGAAATGAAGGGTTCAACAATTTTATTGATACAAACTGTTTGGTAGACATTCCGAGTATGGGGAAAAAATTTACTTGGTTCAAAGCAAATGGTACTGCTAAAAGCAGGCTAGATAGATTTCTTGTGTTCGAATAATGGATTCAAGTTTTGCCCTTCTACAAACAATATGTACAACAAAGAATTGTGCCTGACCATTGCGCGATTGTGGCAAAGTCTTGGGCCAAAGATTGGGGCCCTAAACCCTTTCGTAATAGATGCGTGGTTTATGGAGCCAGGATTCAAACTGTATGTGAAGGAGAAATGGGGTTCTTACATTGGTCAGGGAAATGGTATTTCTAGTCTCAAAGATAAGCTAAAATATTTGAAGGCAGACCTCAAAGACTGGAATAAGAATGTGTTCGGGTGTATGCAGACAAACCAGAAGCAAATCCTCAAGGAAATTAAGGACCTTGATATTAAGGATGAAAGTGAAGTTCTTGAGGAGAGTGGTCAACTAAGAAGAATGGAATTACTTAGCCAATTGCGGGAGGTGGATAACAAGCTGGATTCCCTTTCAAGGCAAAAAGCAAGAGCAAACTGGTGCAAGTTTGGGGATATGAACTCTAAATTCTCTCACACGGCTATTAGATGGAGAAGACTTAAAAACGAAGTCAAAGGTGTGGAGGTTGGGGGGCAATGGTGTGAGGAACCGGAAGTAGTACGTAGGGAAGCTAAGTCTTTGTTTGAGAAAAGGTTCACGGCTACACAAGATTTTGGAGTAAATTTGGGCTCTGTGGAGTTTAAATGTCTCCCCTCTAAAATCAGTACAAGGATGGTAACAAGTTTCATAGAGAAAGAGGTGAAAGAAGTCGTGTGGCAATGTGAAGGTTCAAAGAGCCCAAGTCCAGATGGATTCAATTTTACTTTTATCAGGAATTGTTGGGACGTCCTTAAAACTGACGTTATGGAGGCTTTGCAGGTTTTCCATGAAACCGGGGTGATACCAAAGGGGTGTAATGCCTCTTTTATTGCTTTGGTACCTAAAGTGAGTGATCCCCTTTCTCTCGACCAATTCAGGCCCATCTCCCTTGTAGGAGTCTTCTATAAGATTGTTACTAAGGTATTAGTAGGTCGAATGAAGGATGTTCTCTCTTTGGTCATTGACGAAGACCAATCCGCTTTTCTGAGGAATAGAGGCATGTTGGATAGTGTGCTTATAGCAAACGAGGTGGTGGAGGTTAGGAGGAATCGGAGGAGTGCACTTTGTTTTAAGGTGGACTACGAGAAGGCATATGACTCAGTAAGGTCAAACTTCTTACTTGATATGTTACAAAGGTTAGGCTTTCATAGCAAATGGGTAAGGTGGGTTACAGGCTGCTTGGAATCGTCCTCCATTTCTATGTTGATTAATGGAAGCCCAACAGAGGAATTCAAACCATGAAGAGGGCTGAGACAGGGTGACCCTATGGCTCCATTTCTATTCCTGGTGGTTGTTGAGGGTTTGGCTGGATTAGTGAGACAAGCGACTAAGCAAAGCATGCTTACAGGTGTGAAGGTGGAAAGAAAGGAAATAGTATGCAGTATGCTCCAATTCGCAGACGACACCCTGTTCACGATTGCGGACTCTTTCTCAAATGTTTTCACTATAAAGACGATTCTAAGATGCTTTGAACTAGTCTCCGGATTGAAGATTAATTTTCACAAATCGAAATTGGCAGGGATAAATGTGGATAGGTTCACTTTAGAAACCTATGCCAAGACTTTAAATTGCAACACTATGCGGATGCCTTTCAAGTACTTGGGGTTGGAAGTAGGAGGTAATCCAAGGAAGGTACTGTTCTAGGAGCCTGTCGTCAACAAGATCAGTGCTAGACTTAGTACTTGGAAAGGGAGATGCTTATCTATGGCGGGTAGAATCTGCTTAATCAAATCAGTCTTTACATCCATTCCTCTCTTCTACTTATCCTTCTTTAAAGCCCCGGTATCGGTCTATAACAGAATTACGAGCATACAAAGGAGATTCCTGTGGGGTTGGGGCAGAGATAACAGATCCATACCTTGGGTAAGCTGGGGAAAAATCTGTAAACCTCTTGAGGAAGGTGGTTAGAAATTAAAGACATCAGGAAGTTCAACTATGCCCTTATGGCGAAATGGAAATGGAGGTTAATGAGCGAAGCGAAGGGGAAATGGAAAGATATCTTGGAGTCTAAATATACGGTGTTATCTGGTGTTAACCATGTTCGGTCTTGTTGCCAATCCTGGTGGTGGAGAGACTTAGAAAACATATGTAGGGAGGGTTATGGTGTAGGTTGGTTCCAACAAGCTGTTGCATGGAATGTCAGATCTGGGGACTCTGTACACTTCTGGGAGGATCCTTGGATTAATAACAATAATCTTAAGGAGTTATACCCTAGATTGTTCTCTTTATCCCTGAATCAAGGGATGATGGTGGGTGAGGCTGGATTTTGGGATGACTACGGATGGCATTGGCACCTAGAATGGAGGAGGGAGAGATTCAACTGGGAGTCAGTTTTGGAAGTATAATTATTAACAACCTTATCTAGGGAAGTTTTGAACAAGGACTCCAAGGATATTTCATTACTTGGAGAGGGGACCCTAAGGGGTTTTTTTTCTGTGAAATTAGCATATGGCCTCTTAACCAACCAAGGGTCCGGCCCAGGTAATGCTGCTTTTAGCATGCTGTGGAAGGTCAAAGCCCTACCAAAAGTCCTATGCACAGCTTGGAAAATCCTTTTGGACAAAATCCCGACAAGCCAGAATCTCGTGACACGAGGAGTCGTGGTGAACTCCCCTCTTTGTGTCTTTTGTAACCAGTCAGTGGAATCCACCCAGAATTTATTCTTGGATTGTGGTTATGCTTATCGTGTTTTGATGTTTTGCTATAGATGGATAGGTGTTCTGGGTGCACAGAACAAGGACATTTGTAATCATTTTCTGAATTTCCACTTACCTAACTTGTCCGAGAAACAGAATTTGGTATGGAAGGGAGTATGGGCGGCGATTACACGATGCATATGAGAGCATAGAAATAATGTGATTTTCAAACAAGGCATTCCTGAGGAAACTCTTCAAGCAGCTCAACTTCTGTCATGGTCCTGGCTCAAACATAGGGAAGGTTCTTTTTCTTACTCTTTCACGGACTGGCTTTTAAATCCTATCCAGTGTCTTTTATGTGTGCGCTGAGAATATTCTAGTGCTTCTGGGAAAGCTTGACGTCCAGTATGCAGGGTAATAGGTCAATTATTGTCTTCTTGGATATGCTGGAATTTTGTCACGAAGGCTGGGCAGTATATAGCTGTATCTGTTTAGAAGTGAAATGCGCTGGTTTGTGGCTGGTTTGAAAGATGCTGGTTTGTGGCTATCTTGATGCAGGTTCCTTCACGTTACTTGAAGCTAAGAAGTTATGAAGTCCAGTAGGTTCCCAATAGGTATGCGTGGAAGTTATGGTGCACCTGTGTTTCACTCTGAAGAAATGGATGTTCCAAAGTTTAGTCAGGCTTAACAGATCTGTTTGCATAGCCTTGTCATGATGGTAATTGGAGGAGAGTTGGCAGGTTCTGAATATGCTTGTTTTGTCTTCTGTGATTCTAGCTTCAATATGGGGATGCTGTCCTGGTACAGTAGGGGGTGATAGGCATTTAGTACAACCTCTGGTCTATGCAGGTGTGAGATTAGTAATGGCAACCATGTGGAAAGGTATGGTTTGGAAATAGGGTTTGAGCATTTATATGGTAACTCAAATGTGGCAGTAGCTATGTGTGCGTTCCATACAGATATTGGGGCATAGGAGAAAATTGGAGTGAAAAACTGGAAGGGCCTAACTCTAGTAGATCTGGTTTGGTGTTGCTTGGAAAACCCAAATTTATCTTTTCATGTTTTTAGCTACTAGTAGTTTTGTATAAGGGTTGGGACACCCCTGAAGTGTCCCTTTTAAATTTAATTAATTCATTGCCGATAAAAAAAAACAAAAAAATCATTGAATAGAAACCAATTTTAGAAAAAAATAATAATTAGTTGTTATAGTGACTAAATTAGAGACCATTTTAGAGTCTAAATTATTTTTTGATTTCTAAATTAGTCTGTATTATTTATTAAATAATTTCTAAATTGGTATCTAATTAGCTATCAAGGTTTTAACTACCAATTATTTAGATTCTAAATTTGGTAGCAAAAACCTTGGTAATTAATTAGATATCAACTTAAAAATTATTTAACAATAATAGAAACTAATTTAAAAACTAATTTCTTTTTAATCTCTAAAATTGTCTCTAATTTAATCACTATAACAATCAATTATTTTTTGTCTTATAAAATATACTATAACAATATATTCCATATGAAAGCTGAGAATATAATCCCTTATTTTTATTCTAAGTTATTATGTTTATCTTTTAACAGTAACTTCTTAGACATCATAGGATGCAATTGCTATGAGAGGAAATTCTCTATGATTGCTCAACCCATTACTTTCGTTGATGTTCAACGTCTGTTGCCCCACCTCTCCACCTGGAACTTCCCAATTAAATTGGTGAACAAGGTTTGCCACGACCAACTCAATCACATTCGTCACAAACATTATTCCTGGACAACCCCTCCTTCCTGCTCCAAATGGTAACACTTCAAAATCAAGTCCTTTCACATCTATTGAACTATTTAAGAATCTCTCTGGCTCAAACTCTTCAGCTTTGTCCCAACAAGAAGGATCTCTTGCAATTGCCCAAGCATTAACTACTACTTGTGTGCCACTTGCAATGTCATAGCCCATCACTTTGGCATCTTCTCTGGATTCCCTTGGAATCAACAAGGGAGCTGGGGGATGTAATCGAAAAGTTTCTTTAATCACTGCCTTCATATAATGCATACTAGTTAAATCTTCCTCAGTTATGCGACTTCTGCCACCAACCACATTCCTTATCCCATCGCAATTGGGTACCTTAGGAGTTCTGTCATTATCCATCCTAAGATTGTGGCGCTACTCTCAGTGCCTGCGGCAAACATATCCTGGAACAAATACCCATTGTCAGTTTCATTGTCTACCTTGAATTTCCATGAATGGAAATAAACTCAACATTTATTAAGATTTTGTGCAACTAATATGCGACTTAACTTTTTATAGGAAAGTAGTGTGTATGTGTGGAACATTGAAAAGAAATAACTTTTGTACAACAATTGTACAAGAAAAATATTTGAAAACTTGTTGTTTAACTATTTGCAACATAGACCCTATGACAAGTGAATTTCATGTAAAATAATTTAAAAGCTTAATTAATTTTCAAGTTCTTGAGAAGTTTGAGTATTTTTAATTGATTCGATTGAGTACTCAAAAACTCTATATTTTTCAATTGATTTTCCATTGTTTAAATTTTTTGTTAGGTAAGTGATGTATTAATGTTAACATTAAGTTAGACTTGCACATGAAGATAGTGAAGGACATCTAATAATGAGACATATTTTCCGGATATCCAATAAAAGGTGACTTTTTATTGTTTTGGTTCAAAATGACAGAAACAACTTGTTTGAATGATATTGAAAAGAAAGTGAAAGGAAAATGAAGAGAAAAGAAAATCAAAAGCCTAAATACAATGTTGAGAAACTATAGAATAAATGGTTGAAGTTGTGGGTGAAGGTCATGAATAATAAAATACTTACAATTAACTTTCTTATAGTTGACTCTAACCTTTATTTGGTCGCTATTGTTTTATTGTTCAACCTCACACTTGTTCTAAGTCTCTCAATATCATATTTTGATTTTGCTATTTTTTTTTTGTCTTTGTTTTTCATCAACCCATATTATGTTAATCATCAAATTATGTCGTTTAATATTAACAAAAAATAATATGTCAAAGATCCAAGTCTATTAAGAACCGGAAACTTCATATCTTTTAATAAGCACTTTGTGACTTTTGCAATCCTCCTTACAAGCACTTTGTGACTTTTGCAAGTTGTCTTCCACTCAGCAATGAAGAAGTTGTGTGAGTGTGCCACTTGTGTTGTTTCTTCCTTTAGTAAAATTGCATTTTTGATTTTTTCTTAAAGAAAACTGGTTGTGACATGTGGCAAAAGTTTTCAATTTCTCCCTTCAATTATATTAAGTATAAAATTTTATATTATTATTTAAGTATAAAATAAAATATTTAAAATTTGTATTTATTTTAGATTTTGAAAAACTTAGAATTTTAATTAATTTAGATTTTTATTTAAGAATGACATCAAATAATTTAGGATATGTATTTATTTAGAATTTTGAAAAATTTAGGAATTTTATTGATTTTAGATTTTTATTTAAGACATTAAATTTTTATTTATATTTATTCATTTATAATTTTGAAAATTTTATTAATTTATTAATTTTTATATTTTTATTTAAGTAGTAAATAAAATAATTTAAGATTTTGTATTTATTTCGGATTCTGAAAAACTTAAAAATTTTATTTATTTGAGATTTTTATTTAAGTATGACATAAAATAAGTTAGGATTTGTGTTCATTTAGGCTTTGTTTGGATTAGGGAGTGAAAAGGAGGGAGTGAATTTGTGATGATTTGAAGGGAGATTGTAAAGAAAGTTAGGGTGTTTGGATTAAGGTAAATAGAGTGGAAAATATGGGGAAAGTTTATAAAAGTTTGTGAATGATGTGATGGATGTGATTGAAATTATATATTTTTAAATTGATAAAAATGTAAGTTTACAAATTTATCCTTATATTTAAAACTGGTTAAAAATTAATTTGATATATTTATTTATAAATTATAATTATTTTAATTAAAATATTATTTAAATATTTATAATTATAAATATTTGATAAAAATTTATTTTTATATTAAATAAAATTATTATTTTTATCTTTACTTTTTTTAATTAATATAATTATTATTTAAATTTATTTTTTTAATTATTAAAATATATATTTATTTTTATATTTATAATTTATTATATATAATATGATTAATTATGTTTTTTATAATAATTATTTTTTTATAATCTTTATATTTTTATATTTAAATGATAATTATATTTTAAATAAAAATAATAATACTTTAAATTTAAAATAAAAAGGATAAAAAAGTAAATTAAAATTAATTAATTAAAATATATATATTTGCAAATATTTTAAAAGTAATATGAATTTGGACAATTATGAATTGGATTTGAGAATTTAGATTTTTTGTCCACCCTTATGTTATATTTTAATATTTTAAGATGATGTTTGGTTAGAGGTCACCATTTTTAGAAGAAAATTGAATGAAGTTAGGTCAAAGTCTCAACAACAAAAAAGTATAACAACTATTATGAATTCTAGAACTATAAACATCCTTTTCATCTACTTAAGATTCCAATTGGAGCAAACCAAGAAATAAGGGTGTTTGGGTACTAATGATGAACAAATAAAGAATAAATTATTTTTATGAAAGTTCAAATGAAGAAGGTGATTGAGAATCAAAGATTTAAAACACTTTAATTTGACCATACAAATGGAGGTGAAGAATGCTAGTAAAAAAAGGATAATTTATAGTTGAATATGGTTAGATAGGATGGAAGGAATGAGATGACATATTTAAACTAAGAGGACAAAGGAACGAATGGAAAAATTTTGGTGAAAGGTAACAAATCAATTCAAATTTTGGAAAAAGGAAAGGGTGGGTGACTTCACAATAGGGTGTTTAATGGTTCATAACAAAAGGAAATCACAACGAGGGAGATGTTAAAATTGTTAAAGGAACGAGAGTTGGAATTCAAGGAGAAACTAGTTTGATTTTACAATAGGTACATGAAGTGCCCCATATTATTTTTCCATAAAGATATAAAGAAGGAATAAAACATAATTGGATATGAAAAGAAGACATATTTGTGTTTAACATGAAAACTTTTATAAAAAAAAAATACATGTTTGCAACTTATGTGGTCAAATTTGTATACATAATGTTACATATGTACTTGGATTAACAAGATAGAATACTAATATTAGTCCTTTTAGAGACTATTACAAAGGATAAATGTCTCATCAAACATTGTCATCTTAACTTGGGAGATTGATAAGAAACAAATTAACATATTAAATACATATATCGGTATAAGAATACATATATCCTTTCTGCAATAAAAAAAAAATAAGAAATTGGCAGTGTTTTTACAAAGTAATCTTATGGGACCTGAGTAAATGAGTTTTATTATGATATGAAGAGTGTTATTAGGATGAGAAATTTTGTGAATGAGAAAACCCACGACCACCACAAGGGCCATGGAACTTGGGGTTGACTTTGTCATTGGTGGGATTCGAAGGTGACCAAGATGTGAGAGTGACAATTGTAGGAAAGCTGAGAGGATCGAGTTGATGATGACATTCAAGACGTTCTTCTTGCACTAGAAGTAGAGCTTCGATTCAGCCTGGTGGCTCATGGTATGCTATTTGACTGGTTAAAGGCAGATGTAGGAGCTAGAATGGTTAAAGGCTGGTTTGGCTGGTTTCATGCTTCTAAGAGCAAGAAAGGAAGCTTAAGTCTTGAGTCCTATAAGAGCTCACGTAGCTGGCACTGCCAAGGGTCTAACTCATGGGTTCAGAGGCATCAATGTGTCTACAGGCATGAAGGGTATCCAAACTAGACTGCGATCCTGTTTTGATAATATATGCAGTAGAATTTTAAGGCCTGGATGGTGCTAGAATGGTGATGTAGAATGCTGGTTTCGCATTATAGTGCAGTAGATTTCTGCTATTGTTCTTATCTGGTTTTGGTTGCTGTCATAGCCATCTTAGCTTGATGCTAGTGGTCCGTTTGGATGTTGCTCTAAATGGCTCCAGTAACAGGTTTCGCTTCTCCTGCAGGTCGTAAAGCAGATTGGATGTAGATGTTTCCCAGGAGCTGGTATAGACTTGTTAACTAGCTTTGGGTTTTTTCCTAAGCTATAAGGAGGAGAAATCTCTTTTGTATAAAGATTGGGATACTCCTGAAGTATCCCCTTTAAATTTAATTTATTCATTGCTGATAAAAAAAAAGTAGAGCTTCGATCTCTTCAACTTTATAATGAATCGGTTCTAGACAGAATGGAGGCAACAAAAGGATCAAAATCAGGAGGGAACCATCAAGGATGGTTTCGAAGTGATATTCAACAAATATAGGTGCAACAACCGCAGCCAACGCATCCACTGTGCGTTTGATTTCAATTTCTTTATCTAGGCCCGAGTATGAGAAGAAAAATATGTGTGTAACGTCTGCCAGATCGGCGATGCAGAGGTAAGACCCACCATTTGGGTTAAAATTGGAGTGGTCATGGACACTAGAAGTCATGCAACCACCAAATTATCTTGTTGTTTGTAAGAGATGAAGGAAGGATTGGAACTGACAATGTCATCAGCAGCAAAGAGGCAGCGCGAAGGAACGTTAGTTCCGTCAAGAAACGAAGAAAGCAGCAACCCATCAATAATGGCATGAACCTGTTGTTTCCACAACAACAAAATTTCGTCATCCAGTTTGAGCGGAATAAGAGTAGTAAAGTGATGCAGAGAGACAGAGGAGCTCTTGGTAGAGAGAGTCTGGGTGGACGAAGATGATGGTGGAGAGGAAGGAGCGGGAGCCATGAAAGAAAAACGAAGAAGAAAAAAAAGAAGAAAACTTTCTAGCTCATGATACCATGTTATTAGGATGAGAGAGAGAAAGGAGAAAAGTTCTGATATAAATCTGATATATGTAATTGTGTTAATAGAGTAGTTATTTATACACAGGATAACATATGGGTACCCTTAATAAAGAGATCTCAATTTTTTTATTCTTCTCAGTCTTTCAAACTTTTTTAATTTCTTGGTTATGCATCCATCACAGTCTCTTGATGGGTATGAAGTGAGAGAGATTCACCTGCAAAGATACTCCAACCATCAAGTTAGTAACAAAATTACAAAGTAAAAAATATTAGGATTCTGGTGATACTTGTGTCCAAGTTAGCTATTTATACTGTTATGAACTATCATTAAGGCTTACTTTTGACATTCTTTTGTTAACCTTTGAAGTTAGTAACATGAGATGTTGTATTCTAACAACATGCCGAGAGATCAATCGGTTTATCATTTTATTTGACATAGATTTCAATACATGGAGAGGCCGACTTGTTCATGCAGTAATATATTTTTTTATGTAATTTCTCTTACTCTATTTGGGTTTATGCTATGCTATGATTGATCTAGCATGTGCTTGCATAAGGATAACATTTCACATTTTCTATAACATTCTTGGTGGTCAACAATCTAGCTCCACATGAATAACATAAATTTTTAGAGAACGAAGAGCCAAATATCATTCAGGTTATTGATCTTACTATGAGGTAGTAGACAGATGCAATTGTATAGGACATTCACTAAAAATAGTAATGAATCCTTGTATGCTTCGGAACACTTTATATAACTTCTTACAAGCGATTCATCCCACAATTTTGAAGGCACCCAAAACTCACATAACTGAATGAAACACATCAATGATTTTATTTTTTCTGATAACGCAGAATTACTAATTACACAACTTACTTTCTTTTTATGCCTGCAATCTTATTTGGAATACTTCACTTCTTAATATACTATATACGAGGAGATGCAAGTGCCACAAGAGGTAGTTTTCTATGAACAGTTAATCCAGTAGTTTCAGACATGCAAAATGTCTGGTCCCCCACATCTCCATCAGGCACAGTCCAATCAAATTGGTGCACAATGTTTGCAAGAACCAACTCATTCACAACCATGGCAAAAGCTATTCCTGGACAACCCCTTCTTCCTGCTCCAAATGGAATCAATTGGAAATCATGTCCTTTGATATCTATTGAACTATTCAAGAATCTTTCTGGTTGAAACTCTAGAGGTTGATCCCAATACAAAGGGTCAGTTGAAATTGCCCAAGCATTGACTAGTACTTGTGTGCCAATTGCAATGTCATAGCCCATCACTTTGGTGTCTTGCATGGATTCCCTTGGAATCAAAATGGGAGATGGAGGATGCAGTCTAAGAATTTCTTTAATCACTGCTTTTAAGTAAGGCATGTCACTCAAATCCTCCTCAGTTACGTGATTCTTAGCCCTAGCCACGCTTCTCACCTCATCTTGTAATTTTTGCATCACATTTGGGTGTCTCAAGAGCTCTGTCATAGCCCATTCCAGGACTGCAAGGGTGGTATCAGTTCCTGCACCAAACATATCCTGAAACCAAAGAATCAAACATCAATACATATATGCTTAATAATTAATGACTTCATTGGTAACTATAAATCGTTCAGATTTCTAGGATAGTTATTATTCAAATTATCAAACTTGTTACATGTTAGTTTATATTTTGATGATAATGTAAGAAAAACTTATATATATGCCATTAGAAACCATCTTGTGTCCTGTCAGAATCACACAGTACAAGGTAAAACCAGAGATAGTATGAATACATATGTTATTATCAGAAGTTTATGTTATGTGAGATAAAAAAGAGCATAAAGAAAGAAATAAAGGATTGCATTGCCTTATTATATTCAGTATGAAAATCAACTTTCAACCCAAGATGGCATCTTAAGAATTTAACAGAGAAGAATAAGACAATTAATTGTGTTTAGCTTCTGACTCTTTCTTTATGTTGTATTTTTCTTTGTAAGAAATCACTTTTCTATTCATTGATGTGGTGGTACAAGAGCCACATGAGTTTTCAAGTCCTTTTTGACATGTTAATTTAAAAATGTTAAAAAATGAACAAGATCTGACATCATTGTTCAGTCAGTTTCTCTCTCCTACTCATTGGGTCCAACCCTTGTCCTCATTCATCAATGCAATCTTTTATTAGTTAATCTTTTATTCCGTTTTTTTTTTATCAGCAGTCTTTTACTGCGTACAAATCTAAGCTTTTCATAACAAATAGCAGAGTCCAGATCTTTAGTTTTGTGGACGAAACTACACCAGCAGCATGTAGTAGGTATGCAATTTAAAAGAAGGCAAAACAAATTAATTTTTAGGTATTATATTTTTTATTTAATTGTTAATTTTAAATTCAAAATACCATTAATTTCTCTTTTATTATTTATTGGTTGATTATTCACCTAATATTTAATTATATATATATATATATTTATTGTAATGTTGAATTAAAAAATATAATAGAAAAAATTTAAATAACTTATAAATCTCTTATATATATGATCAATTTGTATTTTAAGTATCTAACTAATTTTTACTTCAAATTAGATATCTGTAAATTAAAAACAAAATTATTTAAGGCTTTTATGCCTATTTATTTCTATTATATATGTATGTTTTTCTTACTAAGATAATCACCATATAACAAAAAATCATATAAACTTTATTATGATAAAAAAAAAATAAGATAAAACACCAAAATAAAAAGATAAAAATATTACAGAGATCGTTTAAATGAGTTAATATAATGTTATCAATTAAATATAAATAAATATTTTTTTCAAGGACTTCAATTCAAAAAAATTAAATTATTAAGTATTTATTTTAAGATAAACTATTATATATTATAAAAAAAATTCTTATTAAAGATCTCAAATTTCTTTAAACCAAATAATTTTTATTAAAAATAATAAAAAATTATATTTTTTATTTAAAGAAACTTTACACCACCCTTGAAAAGATGAAGTGGGGATAATATTTAAAATAAAGACAGTTCGACCATCTATCTTGCATTTTATTAATATTCAATTATTTATGATTTTGTTAATCTTTTTTATTTAATCAAATTATTTAGATGGTGATATTTTGACATTTACTAAATAAAAAATATTCATTTATTATATTATTAAAGTAGGTTCACATTTCTTAAAAAACTTACATCTAATTTATAATACATTTTAATAATATAATAATATATATTAAAATTTTAAATTAAAAAATAAAATAAATATAATTAAAATATTATTATTTTGAATCGTCAAAAACAAGTGTGTTTTATGTGGTCACCACTCTATTATTTATCATATCCATACTTTTTTTTCTTTTGTTTCTCACTTTCTGGTGATGTAGGACATATAGGTTGAGAAAAATTTTATAAGCTTAAGATCATAATTAATTCATTTAAAATGCACTGTTAATATAGTAACAATCATACATTATATTACAACTACACTATATTACAATTAAAAAAAATATTAAATATAAATTTCATAAAAAAAATAAAAAGTTTGAAAATTATATTATTTCATATCACAATTATAAATTGACGCATTCTATCAACATCCATTAAAAAGATTCGATCATGACTTCGTATTATGATAAAACATGTATAAAAATCACAAGAACTGACAACATTTTTCATTCAAATTATAAACATGCCATTTATCTACTAAAATGTGTAATAAATAATACTGATATGCTAGCAAAACACTCAATAAGAACTAATACACAAGCAGTGATAGATATATCTTACCATGATCAAAGCCTTCATGATAGTCCTATCAACCTGAAAATCTGTAGTGGAGCTAGTTTTCTGAATCTCCAGCAAGATCTCCACAAAATCATTCTGCTTATCAGCATTAACACCATCACCATGGCTTCTCACACCAACATGTTCATCAACAACCTCTTCCAAAAAATCATTGAGCTGTTTAGCCACTCCCTTTGCCCTACCATACATTCCATTAATTCTTCCCACCCAATCAAGCCAAGGTATATAGTCCCCTATAACCGATGCCCCCAGAAACTCTTCCAACTGGCTCATTGGCCCCCTAAGCACACTCCCTTCATATCTCCTTCCAATAACACTCCTACACACTATATCATTCGTCACATCAGAGAGCAAATCAGTTAAGTTCACTGGCTTCAAACATGCACAACTCTGCATAATTTTCTCTATCATTACCACAACTTCCTCTTCCCTCACTTTACGAAAGCCCTGAACCCTTTTCGTACTCAGAAGATGCAAGACACAGATACTCTTCACCTGCCTCCAGTAGTGGCCATATGGAGCAGAGGCTACGTCTCTGGAACCATACCAGAAGATATCAAACATCTTACGATGTGGTCTGTTACAGAACACGTGGTCTTGGTTTTTCAGAATCTCGCGTGCTGCTTCAGTGTTTGAGACCACAAGAACTGGCACCTTCCCAAAGTAAAGCATCACTAGAGGGCCATAGGTTTGAGCAAAGGATTGGAGAGTGTGGTGAGTGAGGTTGCCAAGTTGGTGTAGGTTTCCTATTATTGGAAGCTTTGGAGGAGATGGAGGTAGCTTTTTTGCTGATTTGGAATTCAGTTTGGATAGAAGATTGAATATGGTGGGAAAGGCTAGCAAGATGAAGAATGCTAGCATGGGAATGAAGAACCACAAGGAAATGGTTCCATTCAGAAAATTCGTCATTGGCTTCTACTTCAAGATTATGTTCAGTCGTGGATTTTGTAATAATGTGCTGTAATGTGTTGGCTTGTTTATGTATATAACATGTTCACAAGGGATACATATATTGCTAAAAAAAGTCATGATGGGAAGTTGAATAAAGATGCGGAGCACTTGGGACCATAAGTCATGACTTTATGCTTCTCCCAATCTATCAATGAGATATGTAACTCACTCCGAGTATGTAACCAATCATGAAAGATATATAAGCATGTCACTTTAGTTTAGTAAAGATAAAAGAAATTTTATACTCGATTTTATAAAGGTGGAGTTAAATTTAAATTCAGTCTAGCCAAAGTTAGTTGAATTTATCACTATCGAACTATCCATAAATATATAATTTCACACACGAGTTGATAGTCTCAGCACGATAAGGTATATTAAAGATTACACATCGACTAGATATAAAAATATTTCATAATATATAATATTTACAAACCTTAACTTTGAACCCGTTTTATAAGTTTAAATTAGACTTCAAGTTCACTTAATAAATATTTTTATAAAGTAAATTAATGTTATTTTATCAACATAATCTCCCTTCCTTAAACATTTAGGTCTTCATCATGTCTACTCACATAAATATAATGAAATTATTAAATAAAGATTGATGAATTATTCCTTTTGTGAATAGTCTTTTTGTTGCCTAAAGAATATATGTATTAATAAACATAACACGTAAAGAGTATTTAACCCTTTTATACATGTTTTATGTAACATCCCATAAAATACATCTAACTATTACAATACAATTAGTTCTACAGATTTTTACACAAACTTTTTAAAAATATTTCTATTAGATGTTTACTTATAGAAATACAAATATTAACAATATAAGATTTAAAAACTACATCTTAAAGCCCTCCAGAACCTCCGACACATATACGATCATCTGCTCATGTACATAATACAGTCATCGCAGTTCACAACACATTAAGCTAGTGAAAATAAAGTTTTATAATATACACGATTAAATCAAAAGAGAAAACCAAATTACATGGATCAATTTATCAATTATTCAATCTTCTTCAAATCCCAACATAAAACAATCACATAAATCTCACATGGATCTACACATCCATGATATTCAACAAACAACGTCTTCCGGAAGATCCATATTAAGTAAGTCCTACCAGAGACTAACACCTGATCCAAAAATTACCAGGAAATCCAAGAGAAATGATTAGGGTAAGTTCAATACAATCCAAGTCGTGTATCTCATATGTCACGATGTACATGAAATCCTCCATCAGCTTCTCACCACCCCACCTGATATGTCTATATGACTTAGATCATCAGTGAAGCTTGAAGATCTCCGATACCACATAGACATCAATACTTAATACACAAACAAACATTAGTCCATACATTATCCCAAATGTATGAATTCAATTCCATACCATTTTCATCATACAGTATCATTTAAAACACGATCCAGAACATTCAAAAGTCTTATCAACATAAAAAAACAACACTTAAATACTAAACCATCAAAATCCAATATTTCTACAAGTTTAAATAATATATAAATAAAAACACAATATATAAACACGCAACATCCCTACAAGAGAAATTAAATATATAGATTACGTTCCCTTCACATCCAGATCTTCTAGCCTAGGTGCTATTAAAAATTTAAGTTAGCTTCCCTTACCTGAAATTTCACTGATAGAAATTTCACCTCAAACAGAGGAACCACTCCAAAATTTAGGAACCTATAGCAAGTTATCCAAATATTACCAAATTTTAGTTTATAGTAAAAGAAGTTGAGAGGAACACTTTTCTCACTTGTCCCCATCGGGATTGATGACTAAATCACAGAGAAAAACCTAGAATAGAAGATCTTTAGAATAAAAATGAACTCACTTTGTTTGAAAATCTGATTGGCTAGAAATCTAGCCTGACTCTTTAGCTACAGTATGGCGTGATCAGATTTTGGAATAGATGAGATATGGGAGAGAAAATGAAGAGAGAAGGGAGAGATGAGAAGTTGGGAGAACTACAAAAAAAAAATAAGAATCATCTATGAATTTTTAACCACGAATATGAATCCATAGGTAAATTCAGTATTACCTACAGACAACATTATCTACTAATATTACCCACAGATCTGAATTCGTAGGTAAATTTAGCATTACCTACCAATTATTACCCACAAATCTCTATTATCTACCAACTATAACGAATCTCTATTACCTACCAATTATTACCCACAGATCTTTATTACTAACAACTTTTATCCATAGATTTCTATTACCTACCAACTATTACCTACAAATCTCTATTACCTACCAATTATTATCATAATAATTATATACATAATATTTAAAATATTATTATAATATGAATAATTATAAAATTATAACTAATATTCATAAATAATAATAATCATAGATATACATATTATTAATATTATAAAATAAATAATATTAATATAATAATATAAATAATATTATTAGTATTATATTAATAATATGAATAATATT
>Ga0123342_1005889_pt1 | contig 17398 bp, 13 predicted proteins | sample Turbeawhitnodule_FD_89960 | JGI IMG/M metagenome (GOLD analysis project Ga0123342, IMG submission 89960) | Root nodule microbial communities of legume samples collected from Mexico - Turtle bean Mexico white nodule | ecosystem: Host-associated > Plants > Roots > Nodule | place: Mexico: Nepantla... | reverse complement strand
TGAACAGAATGACATTCATTCTCCCAATGTTACTGTATATGAATCACTATTATTTTCAGCATGGCTTCGCCTTCCATCAGATGTAAATGCACAAACGAGAAAGGTGTGTGGGGACAAACTTAAGTTGTAATATTTTCTTGGCCATTATGAATTTAGTAAATTGTAAGGCTAATATTTTTTTTAATTTTGTCTGGTGATACAGATGTTTGTTGAAGAAATTATGGAGTTGATTGAGCTTAAATCAATCAAAGATGCACTTGTGGGCCTTCCAGGCGTAAACGGTCTATCAACTGAACAGAGGAAGAGGCTTACTATTGCGGTAGAATTGGTTGCCAACCCTTCAATTATCTTCATGGATGAACCAACATCTGGCCTTGATGCTAGAGCCGCTGCTATTGTTATGAGAACTGTGAGAAACACAGTGGACACTGGCAGAACCGTTGTGTGCACAATTCATCAACCAAGCATAGACATTTTTGAAGCTTTTGATGAGGTAAATTGGATAGGAAACTATTAGAGTTCATAGGCAAAATGTACTATTATTTCTTTAGTTTATTGTTGCTCTGTACTGCATTTAATGTTCAAATTTGATTTCTTCGTCACTGCAGTTACTGTTCTTGAAAAGCGGAGGGAAAGTTATCTATGCTGGACCTCTTGGTTACCATTCACAGCAGCTCATAGAATATTTTGAAGTATTGAAATTTTTTGTCTGTCATTTCAATAGATTTTGATACCTCTGCATTATACTTTGAATGGGCAGTTATAATAATGCCAGTGCTAATTTTTTCTTTCCTTGTATCTAATATTCATATTTTGCTGTAGGCTATTGTAGGGGTGCAGGAAGTCAAGGATAGCTATAATCCTGCCACATGGATGCTTCAGATCACCACCCCTTCAGTTGAAGCTCAACTAGGAATAGATTTTGCTGAGATTTACGCAAACTCAACACTTCACAGGTAAGTTATTTTTGTGATTTTCTACCACTTATATGGTACAATAAATTCTAGCTTTGTCAATTATAACTTTATTTTCTTGATTTATACTTTCTACAGAAGGAATCAAGAGCTTATCAAAGAGCTCAGTAGTCCACCACCAGGTTCCAATGACTTGTACTTCCCAACCAAATATTCCCAATCATTCTTTGTGCAGTGCAAAGCTTGTTTTTGGAAACAATTTTGGTCATATTGGAGAAATCCTTCGTACAATGCAGTCAGATTCTTCTTCACGATAGTAGTTGGGATAGTCTATGGTATAATCTTCTGGAACAAAGCCAAACATGTGTGAGTAAATAAAAATTTACATATATTTGTTCTTAAGTGTTCCAAGTGTATTAGCTGTGTTCTTATGATCTTGACATTTAGATTGAATTCAAATCTAATATTAACTAATGATGTTCACTAAAAATTTGGAGGACAGCCAAAAGCAACAAGATTTATTTGATCTTTTAGGAGCCATGTACGCTGCTGTGATTTTCCTTGGAAGCGGGAACGCAATGGGAGTGCAGCCAATTGTTGACAGAGAAAGAAATGTATTGTATCGTGAAAGAGCAGCAGGGATGTATTCAACATTGCCTTATGCAATTAGTCAGGTAGAAAAATATTAAGCAAGAGATATCTAAATCATCTTTTTCTATATTTATACTGATTTACAACATACCAAAGAAACCAACAAACTCAATTATCTTTTGTTATTAGTTTATTTTCTTCATAGATTTCTTATTCTAGTGCACTTACTCATTGATCGCGTAGGTGGCAGTAGAGGCAATTTATAACGCCATTCAAGCAACCATCTACAGTGTCTTCATCTACTCCATGATGGGGTTTGAATGGAAGGTGCTGAAATTTCTTTGGTTCTTCTACATAATGCTGATGTGTTTGATCTACTACACGCTATATGGGATGATGATTGTTGCACTGACCCCGAGTTTCCAAATTGCTGTCACTTGTAATTCCTTCTTCTTGAGCATCTGGGGCACCTTCTGTGGCTTTATCATTCCTAGAACGGTACATTTGTCTTTCCTTTTTCATATATTAATTCATAAGTTGACGTTGGAACGAGGATTTTTTTTTGGCTTATAGAGATATATACATATGTTTCTCCTAAATGTTACAGCAAATTCCTGTATGGTGGAGATGGTACTATTGGCTTACTCCTAATGCTTGGACACTGTATGGCATTGTTACCTCTCAACTTGGAGATGAAAATGCAGAAGTGGAAATTCCAGGAGCTGAAAACATGGTGGTGAAGGAAGTGCTTAAGGAAAACTTCGGTTATGATTATCAATTTCTCCCAGTGGTTGCTGTTGTTCAGATAGGCTGGGTTCTCCTTTTCTTGTTTGTTTTTGCCTATAGCATCAAATTCCTTAACTTCCAAAAAAGATGATGAGATGGGATCCTCTTCTCAACCCCTTTGGCTTCAAATGTATGGATTTTGTCATTTAAACTGGTTTTCATGTAACAGGTAAAATTTATAAAGTAATCCATCATTTCTATAAAGTTTGTAGTTCATAAAGTTGTCATATGCAGTGTTAGAATTATTAAAAGTTTTTTTTTTTTCAGTGGAACATTGATGAATATGGCATGCAGACCAACCAAAGAAGCTCACAAGAAAAAGGAAGCTTTTGGACAATGTAACGAATAAAAGCATAGATAAACTTTTATGTTTCTTTTTTTTTGTTTTCAAATGTTGATTTATGAGATGTTTTCTGGTAAGTGAATTAATTTATTTTCTTTTCTTTATGAATTTACAAAACCCTGAAATGGCTTCTTTTTTTTTCTTCATAAATACTGAAATTATATTTACAAAAGATAAAAAAATATTACTTTATATTTAAAAATTAAAATGATCTCTTTATATATTGTTAAATTTAGAGTAACAGAAAGATAAAAAAGAAAAGCATTATTATATTAAATCACTACCAATCACATTAAACAACTAATGCAGGAGATAAAGATGCTTTTCTACAATGTAATAAATTTTAAAAACTTGTATAACTTATATCAGTATTGTTTTCTTCCATTTAACATGTAGAACAACCAAAAATGGGATTTGGAAGATTAGGTGTCCCTGAACAGCTACGATCTGCAGTTTCATTTCTCGTGGATTTTAGTTGATTCAGATGGCTCAAAACCAAAAGTGGGCAAAACATTTATGTCAGTATTTGGATTATATCTTGACTAGTAAGAGTCAAATAGACACAAAATGGTACCCAAATTTTAAGGACAAAATTCTTTACAGATTTTATTAGGACACAGAGCATATTCGTTCCTATCATCAAGATCCATAAATTAAGATAAAGACTATGTGATTTTATCTTATCATCAAGAAAGCTTTATCTTCTTTTCTCATCAAGATAAAGATTTCTTTTAATAAAAAGCATATGCTAGTTATCATTATAAATCTTATATCTCTCACATTTCAGAGTCTATTAATCATTTCTAATCACATGAATCAAATTCTATAAAAGAAAAAGAAATTATAAAACTAACCAAATCTATGTAAAGAAAAACAAGACAAACTCTCGACTATACAACTCTAAATGTAGAGAATTAAAATTTATTGTGGAAAAATTCAAACTAATATTAGAATTCACAATCATAAATATTTTCTAAAAATTGAATTAATATTTAATTTATATATGAAATCATTCTTAAGGTTTTTAAATTTAATAAAACTATATGATAAGTTCATTCTTTACACAAATTAGAAACCGTATCACAAATACTTACTAAATTAGTCACTAATCTATTATTAACTGATTTCTTTTGCTAAATTAGTCACTAATCTATTGACTGATTAATTTGAGGATCAAGTCCATCTCTATAATCTTTAGTTAAAGTGGATTAATGTAATAATTGAAATAAGTGATTAAATTTGTGATCAATATATTAATGTCAGATTTTAAAATGATATTAGTAATTGATGATCAATGATAATATTTTTTTAGATTTTTAAATTTGTTTTCCAAAGAATAATATATACTTGATAAATATTTAAAATATGCATTGATACACATATTCTAAAAAATTCATCAAAATAAGATTATTTTACAAATAAAGTGGATAATTTGTCTTGGCTGAAGAAACTAGGAAGGGTTAAGATTGAATGATTTTAACTTAAGGATTTTATTTTACTTTTAAATTTTATTAGAATTGATCAATTGATTTGTATGGTTAACTAGGAAGGTTAAGATTGAAAGAGTTTAACTTAAGGATTTTATTTTACCTTTAAATTTTATTAGAATTGATCAATTGATTTGTATGGTTAAAATTGGTTGAATTGGTGTGAATGTGGAAATAATGTTACAAGTGGTTAAAATTAAACATTAGGAACTTGTTAAATGTATTTTAGTTAAAAGAAATAGTTGGTTGAAGTTTGGTGTTGATTTTTAAAATTTTACAAAATGACAAATTATGCATAAATGTACTCAACAAATCGAAATTTCGTTTAGGAAATTACATAGTCAACATTTCTTTTGAATTTGAATAACCTTAGTATATCCTAGTTTGTTCACCAAAATGGTATAAATTCCCACCATCAATCCAACTTGAGAGCAAGTGAGAAAAGTTTTATTAAATTCACTTGTGGATTATAGGCACTAAACAAATCAATGTTTTTTGAATTAGACTTAGTAGTCTTCATGAAAGTTACCTTAGATATTTGTTTTATAATGAATTTAGAATCAATTAAAAAGGAGGTCAATACTCTAATTATGGTTGTTTCAATAATAAAATGTCAAACTCACCGTCTTAACTTAACTTAAGTTGTTACGTTTTTAAAACTTTTAAGCTAAGTAAATTATTCTTTTAGAACTTAAGGTTTTTATAAGAGTTGTAGTTTATTCTCTTATATTTTTTTTACGTGTTATATTTAAACATGATTGAATGAGCAAAACTTTATATGAATTGTTATCTTTAAGAATTGTCTTAGAGCATTTTTTTTTATGATTATTTTTAATTTTTTTTTTTAATTTTTTTTTATCAGCGAAATGATTATTTTTAATTAAGAAGCAATATAATGAAATGAGAATACATGATCTATAATACAATGAATTAGTTAAATATTATTCGTTTATTTGTTTAAATGTCTTGTATTTATGGATTTAATTTATTTAAAATAAATTATGGATATATTTTGCATTGTTTTCCTTAATGATATGATAATTTGTAGAATTAATTAATGTTTGATAATAAATATTGTTTAAAATTATATATGATATTATAGAATAATATTATAATAATTTAAATATAATGTTTGTGAATGATTTATAAGTAAAAATCGGAGATAAGAGGTCTCGTATGATTTGTGAATCATATTTAAATTTATGAATTTGTGTGTTAACTAAAAGAATATACGAAGATTTTTTTTATTTCACTAATAATTTAATTTACATAAATTAAAATATAAGGTGAAAAAATATTGACGAAAAAAGTTTATACATAATGTCAAATTTGTAAGTGGATATAAATTATAATAAATTTATGATCTTTCTTCGTTACGATTACGTGCGTACTCTATTTAATATATCATATTAGACCATTTAATATATCAAATTAGACAAAGAATATTATGTTAATTGACTTTTTGAAAATTAATATAGCCGTTGGTTTGTACTCATAGATATTTAATTCCAACACAGAAACGTTGTATTGATAGGATTGTTTCTCTATGACAAACTTAAAACATATCCATATCTTAACCATCAGTCAAATTATTTATATTTGTATATATTTTAAAAGTTATTCCCATGCTGTCAATTCTAACTTCTTGCATAAATGGAATTTCAAATATTATGTACATGGTTCAAGTAAAAACAAAACTTTGTAAATTATGAGAAAATAAGTATTCAACTATATTAAGTAATAATTTTTAATTATCGTGGAAGACAAGTCAATTACAGTTATTAGATTTAAAATTTAAATCATGTGTTTAATTAAAATATTACGTATATTTTTAATTAAAAAGATGTAAAATCTTTAGAAGAGCATGCTAACTTTTAAATTAAATACATAATCTGAACCATTAAATAATTGTAATTATTATTATTTATTTCTAATAATGACTAAAATTCTGATTTAACACTCTTTCTTCTCATACAACTGTTATAATTAAACGGTTATTTCTCATGGTATTTTTTTGTACAATTTTTTTAGCATCTTTTATTTATCTAAGCTTCGAATAAAACAAGTAATAAGATAAAGTGTCAAATATCACACCAGAATCAGGGTTTGCATTTTTTAATCTCAGACAGTAAGGGACTAGGGAACAAGAAAAGCATTATTATATTTTTGAAGAAGAACGGTGGTCACGAGATATTTTCCAATTCCAAATAATTCAAGTTTCTGTCTCATATCCTTTGTTGTTGTATATCTATTAGTTGATTCAGTGGTCACTGTCGTATTATCATACATATTTTCACAACTGATATGATAGATGATCTTTAGAATCTAACTTTCAATTATATTTTAAACGGGTCTCATCCAAGAGAACCCATTAAAATAATAATTAAAGGAATTTACAGTGATTTCCCTATTAATCATATTTTATTTCCTAATATTTTAGTATCAAGAGAAGTATTATTAATAATAATATATTTTTACTACAGGACATTTGTAACATTTTCTTGATTTGGACAAGTGAAAAGTATTTAATTTTATGATTTGAGAAAGGGGACGCAAGGCAAGGTATATACTGGTCACAACGCAAAAGGATCCTTTAACATTTCATTCATGAAACTTTTTCCTTTTGGTCACGAAAGAAAGGGAAGAGAAGAGAGAAAAGCAAAAAAGAAAAAAAAAATCTGAACGCGCGTCCATAGCCAGACATTTCATATCCAGGGAGGAACATGCTATTCGTTTGGCGAAGACTATGGACGATCAGAATTAAAGGGTGGTGGGGCCCATAAGTTTGATCAGCATGCTGTTTGGACTGTAAACAAACACAGGTAGCAGCATCACTCGCAGTCTCGTTGTCACCTCCACGCAGATAGCGCCATCCTTCACCGTACAATTCATTTTTCTTTATCATTATTTAAATAAATTTGAGAATTATATATATATTGTTAATACTATATATAATATCATTCCTTCACATCAATGTCACGCTTCTCTCGGCACCTCGAACACAGCACACTCGAACTTTTGGATCTGTTTTTCTGCTTCTGAGAGAACATTCTCATCTTCTCCCCTGAATCTCAAAGACTAAACCCTAACCGCAGGCAAGGATGGTTTACACCATCTCGGGAATTCGATTTCCGGCTGTTCCTTCGCTGCACAACTCCACACTCCGTGGCGATCGCAGGGCAGCGTCTCTTCCAGTTTTTCTCAGAAAGAACAACTTCTCTCGTAATGAACCTTCCTCATTTTAGCCTTATGCTTTTACGATTCCGTTACATTCCTCTCTTCTGGAATTATGTGAGTAGTACTTGCTAATTCTGGATTTTACTGCTTCTTTTTATTTGTTTTTGCTGTTGTTATCTTCTTCTTCGTTACAGCTGTTATTGTTATGACTAATAATAATGATTATAATAATAATAATAATATATTGATCATTATTATTATTTGCTTTCTTAAATGTTAAAGCACATGCAATGGCGGAAACTTGTTTGTTTGGTTTTGATTTCGTGTTAGAAGCGAGGGGTAACCTGGTGAAGCTGAAACGTGAGATTCTGGTGATACTGTTTACTTCGTAGGTTGGACTTTCGGGCATTTTGAAATTAACGATGTTAGCGTGCGTGGCTCTGTTTTGTGACTGTGAATGCATCTGTTAGTAACTGAGATAATAGATTTTTTTTTTTTTTTTTTTTACTTTTGTGACTATTACTCTATTGGATGAATTATGAGGAGGTTTATATGCGTTTTCATGATTCGGGGTCATATGCAAATAAAAGAAAAATGTGAACTTTGGTTGTGTCTGTAAATTGTAAATTAGAATCATAATTTGCACATCGTGTGCTTGCATGTGAAATTCCAACAGTGTCATTGTAATAATTATATGGATTAGCGTATGCGTTATTTGAATTTTATAATATGAGAAGCCACTGTGAGTTGGCATAACTGATAAACCAAACATTTAAAATTATGCATCAGCATTTTATTAACTACAGAAAGAATGTAAATATTAGCTATTGTAATAAAGTCATTCTTTTAGATTCAGTCTAGACAAAATCTGTTTTATTGGGTTGCAATGTGGGTGAAATTTTTTGACCTTCATATATGTTTGCAAAATTTGTAGTTGAATCCCGTTACTTTACTCTTTTCTTGTTTGTTCAGAATATGAATTGAATGATTGAATCATACTGTATAAGGTTTGATGGGGAAAGGGAAATGATCTGTAGTTTGAATGGCTATGATTTGACAAACCCTCATAGTATGAAATTTACTTAATTTTGATTTGTGAAACTGGCAATATATTGATATTTGATTGGTTAAATTATTGATTCATCTGAGTGATATCAATAAAAATAGGAAAGGGAAGTAATGTTATATATCTATTTTACTTTGGATGAACACAAAGTTCAATCTAATTTGTGCATGACACCTATAAATATAGGCTTTAACACACTTCAGTGATATAAATTATGGCTGCTTTCAGGTAAAATCCTTGCTGTAAAATCTTCTCATGATTCTGATTCCCCGTCTTCTGCAATCGCTGAATCTGATAAGGTGCTTATTCCTCAAGATCATGATAACTCTGCATCTTTGACGGATCAACTTGAAACTCCTGTTATAACATCAGTGGATGCACCTGTACTTTTCTCTTACTTGACATCAAATTTGATTATATAATTAATTTTGTGTTTTGTTGTTACGTGCCTTTCTTTGTATCGGGATTGTGGTTTTCTTGTCAAATGCATCTGGATGTATGAAACTTTGTGCATTTTTTGTTGCAAAACCAATGCTTTCTAGGTAAGTTTTTAGCATGGTGTTCATAGCTGATTGTAATTATGAGCAAGAAATATTCTGGAGGATGAAGGGAAAACAGATATAAAAACTCTACTGTTGTGAATGGAAAAGAAAGGAAAATATAATTGTACAAATGTTGTTTTCGGATTGTTACAGATTTATATGCCTGCTTATGATTTTTAGGCTGTAGCTCAACCTGCTCTTAGAAGATTTCTGATATGTGAAGTCTATTTTAGGAGTCTTATTTTTCTCAGATTAGACAAATACGTGTCTCATCTCAGATTTATATGCATGCTTATGATCTTTAGGCTGTAGCTCAAACTGCTCTTAGAAGATTTCTGATATGTGAAGTCTATTTTAGGAGTCTTATTAACTCTAACCAAAGTGCATTAGGAAATTCTATCTATGTGGTTAAATCTTCTAATGAACATATTTAATCCTGCTTTTGTCCTGAATCATGCAAACAGCACTTATATTGTGGTATAGATTCAATCTTATTCAATGTGACTCCAGACCTATTTGATGAGTTTTCTTATATGTAGTAGTACTCTAGATTGCCTATTTATTTTAACTCAACCACCTTTTCATATGGATCTTCAACCTTCATTCTACCAAGCCTTGCAATCAAGGCTCTTTTAAACATCCCTCAAGTAAGAGGGGCTGCGGAGTAGACTGTACATGTGAATGATTGGGTGCTACAAGCACAAGTGACTTAATACCAAAGTTTATCAATCTCAAATAGCAGAGTATATTGGCTAACTCTGAAAATGCTATAGCAGGAAGTGGGGTGCTATTTAAAATAATATTATACTAACTAAATAATTTGTACTACACTTAATACTAAAAAAAAGAATCATGATAATAATACATCACAGTTTGCACATACCATCACCATCATTTTGGGAGCAATATTAGCATAGTAATGTAGTAAAAAATTAAATATGATGGTGAGATTAATACAGGTAGCGTGATTACAACTTATAAATTCATATGATTTGTTATTTTGTTTGCAACTTCTGTTTATTTGTTATTATTAATCTCAAGATTGGATTTCTTGGAGATTGAAAATTTCTTTGAATACTCGTTGCTGAATATATCTTTTAATCTTTTCAGAACCTAGAGGATCTAACCATGGAAGATGAGGATAAATACAACATAGGTGAAGCAGATAGCAGTTACAGAAAGATTGAAGATGGGCTAGGTTCTGTTGCATCATCACCAGTAGATGTTGATATTCCAGCCAAGAAGACATCGGTATCTGTTGGCAAGGAAGTAAAGATACCAAGTGTTGAAGCTAAACCTAAGATCATACCCCGACCTGGAGCTGGGCAGAAAATATATGAGATTGATCCATCTTTGCTAGCCTATCGTGACCATCTTGATTTCCGGTAAGTTAACCCCAATATAGGAGAAGCAAGCATTTGACTTTCTAAATATAAACAACAATCACAGTTCATATTCCATAAAACAAATAGAAAATAACAGTAAACACAGGGAGAGACCGCAAGGGGAAATATTATGTTTTTTTCTCAAAAAAAAACTACATCACGACTATACTATCCATCAAATCCTTACAGATTGTCAGCTGACACCACCTGTTGCTCTAAAGAGTTCAGTTGACAGTGGTTGTTCAAAATGGAAATGAATTTAACTAGAAAACTAACTGAAGTACTATGTCTACGCTGACACAAACCCCTGCAAACTTAGCAGGGATGGAACTGTGCAATCCTGAACTCTGAGTATGTCCATGAGAAGATGAAATTTGGTAGGAGATAATGCTTTGGTTAGAAAAGGTCAGCCATCTGGTCTTGAGCAGGAATGTGACAGGGAAGATAACTTTCCCTCTGGACCAAAAAGATATCAAGCTCCATATGATTAGGGTTATGGGCAAGGAAGACCATACTTAATTGTCACAGAAAACCATAGGTGCAGTGCAGTGACTGGATGTGCTGCTAATGAAGAAGGGATTGGATTGAATGCTTAGTGCAAGGATGCAATATTCAATTTCATGCCCAAAGCTATTAAGCTTGGTGCATGAATAATATTGTAGGTGACCCAATAACAAATTTAAGATAGATAGCAAGACCATATTTCTAAGTTTGAAAGAGAACAAATTCTTTCTCATTACATACATTGGATATATATACATAGATGAGTTGCGTATTTTTTGGAAATAAACAGCGCCTACTCTAATAAACAGAATCCATTATATTGTGGCACTGTTATGCTAGAAAGAAAAACAGGATACAGCAAAATATATAGAATTAAAACCAATAAATACAGAATTAAAACTAATAAGAATAAAATCTGAAACTTCCTAAAATATCTCAACAATATTAGAATTTGACTTTGAGCTTAAATAAACTCCAAAAGCTAAGTCATTAGGCAAAGGTTGCCCACGTATGCATTTTTTTAGCTGAATTGCTTGTCAATGTGGGATTTGGGTTTTTCCATTAAGTCTGACCAACAAATAGATCTTTGGAGTCTGGTTGTACTTATTAATGGAGAACATCATTGATTTTCTTTGTTAGAGATATGATTTGATTATGTTAGAAATATAATTTGATTACAATAAATAGGGAAATATTTTCTATTACAAGGTATTGATTTTGTGTACAGATCACACAATTACAAACAATCCTCTCTATATGTTATCATATCTCTAGGTTTTCTCCCCTTCCTTTTCTTTTTTCTTTACCCTCAGCTCTGTCAAGTCTGCCACCTTCTCTGATGTGACCCACTGCTAATGTGTCATGCAACAAGAACCACTCTTATGCTCTTTCACTGATGATGATGAGACATTCCACAACCTATGTGGACAATTCTTCATAGTTGTTGCTCTTGCTGGACTACCATGTGACCTTGTTGCATTTTAAAATCAGATTTTATTGGGACCCATTTCTTCTACCTATGACATAGTCCAATAGTGGTTATTTGTCTCCACACACTTTTAGATCCTCTCCCATATCTACTTGAGATTCGTTTCTCTTGTCTCACAATCATCCCATTGTGGAGGATGTGGTGGTTTTGGACATCTTCTTTGCTACTACTATAAGAATTGGGGACATGTTGAAGCAAAGTCTCAAACCAAAACTAGGGTGCAATCTTGGATAATCAATGTGGCCCCAAATTACCAATTCAACCTTAGATATTATTATCTTTGAGCTGAGCATAACTAGCTCCTCCAGATTCGTGTAGCCAATGAAGTTGCATCACTTGTTACTAGGCCAAACTCAATTATCTCATTATCACTAGGCTAGACATTGCAAATTTGCAATTAGTATGGTTAGCTAATTCCTAAAAGATCCATGTAATAGTTATTGGAAAGCTGTCATGCATATCCTTTGTTACCTAAAAAATGCACCAAGTCGTGGATTATTTTACATATAAGGATGAAGGCAATTCCAAAATTGGGCAGGATCGCCATCAGATTGGGAAGTCCACTTATGGATATTGTGTTATCATTAGAGGAACAAGATGCTGAAAACAATTTCTAGATCTAGAGCTGAAGCTGAGCATCATGCCATGGGTAGTAGCTGCTTGTGAGATTTACATGGCTTAAGCTACTGCTCCAAGATCAATACCAAATATTTCCCATTATTAGGTATTAATTTTATTCTTTATTATTGGATCTCTTCTTCATTATAAATAAAGGTACCCTTGTGAGTACAAATCACACAATATAAGCAATCCTCTCTATACTTTATTGTGTATTACCAACTTGCACCTGATAATGGTCCAGTGAGGAGGTAAAAGAACCAATGATAAAAGAACCAAAGATCAACTTACATTCGCTCTTAGAGTATTGTATTCAACTTAAGGCTTGTTTGACAGCGTTTGGTGGTTCTGAATAAGCGTAGGGATAGTGTAAGGTGGGTTGGGATGATTAGATTTGAACCTAGTGACCAGCTGATGGTTGGGGGGTTGGAGAGATTGGGTTTGGGACAAGAGGGAGAAGAAAGAATAGGAGGAATTTAAGTAGAATTAGGAAGAGAAGATGATGAGGATGGAGGTGGGTAGGGGAAGATTGTGAGAAGAAAAATAGTATCGATTGACATGAGAAAGAAGTGGGTTTGAATATTATAAGGAATCTAAATTTATTGAAAATGACATCATTACTATTAGAAATAAATTTTACCATCACTAGTTGGATACTTAGTAGCATTTTTGGTTGGGGCAGTGGCCAAGAAAAAGACATTCACGGGAATCAAACAGTGGTGGATCTTAGGGATTTGTTGGAATTTTAGATATTGGAGATTGTATTGTACTGGAATCAAGATCTGATTATCATATTGGGATTATAGCAAACAAATAGAAGAGAAGAACAGTACAAAAGGGGGAGTCTACGAGTAGACTGTTGCATTGAACTGTTACAAAGTTCTTTGTACTATGACTGCCCATCAAATCCTAACAGGTTGTCAGCTGTCACCTGTACAATTGTCAGTTGACCTTAGTTGTTCAAAACTGAAACCAACAAACTACAATACTACGCATCAATGTTCAATTTTCTTCTTATATAGGTTGTTTATCAACAATTTATCATATTGTTCCGTACATTACCTCTGCTTTTTCAAAGTCTACCTTCTCTACTTTACCTATGCCTACTTGTACTGTAACTAAATTTACAACCTGATTTTTTAAAATTCTGTTTCTTAATTCACAGTTTGGGACAATACAAAAGATTACATGATGAAATTAACAAGCATGAAGGTGGCCTGGATGCATTTTCTCGGGGCTATGAACAATTTGGCTTCCTACGCAGGTACTGTGCTATGGTTGTTTTTAGAGCTTAATATCTCACATGTGCACACACATATAACATTGTTTCATAAATTATTGATGTCATTATTAAGATGATAAACAGATACATCAATCTAACATATTGCTGATCAATAAACAATATACACTAGATTGAATACCTTAAGAGGACTAAGTTTTGTATAATTGATGAATGCTACAAATCAAAGAACCTTGGATTGAAGTAATCTGGCAAGTGGCAGCTAGAGTTGTAAAACTTAATAGGAAATCCAACTAATAATAAATATTAGTAATTGAAAATTGTAAGAGGCTAGGCCAGATTGAAATGGCGAGCAAGGATAGCTTGGTGAAAAATCATACTTCAGATCTTCAAAACAGAGATTGTGTTTGTGGCCATGAGAGGAGAGAGAAAGTAAACGACTCAGTGAATTAAACCTTTAGTGTTAAAATTTTTAAAGCAAGTAATGGTGTTTTCATCAAGTAATGGTGTTTTTTTTTGCTCAGCAAAAATGATACGTATGTATTTAAATAAGTGATGCAAGGCAAACCAAGACCTGTTACAATATTAAATCAATGCTATTACAATAGACCAAGACATGATGTCCTTATCATACAGACCTCCTGCTGCAGCCAACAAATCATGGAAATACACTGAATTGCACCCACACTAAGTAATGTCTGTCGCAGTACAGGCATGTTAATGGTGCAACAATAACTGTGCATAAAAGGGGAAATTATGCCTGTATTTCTACACCCTAATTTCCAGTTTTAGTTTATCAATATGGTCCTTAATGACTAGAAGCTTTTGTTTGCAGTGCTACAGGCATTACTTATAGAGAGTGGGCACCTGGAGCTAAGGTATGTTTCTAGTAAACTATTAGTGTTTCTATTTTTTTGGTTCAAATTATTTTTGCAGTCAATCATTGTATATATAATTATTCATGTCATTATCTAATTACTGTGGTATTCCTATCTGTATTAGCGTGAAAGTTGAACAAATAAAAGAAAGATATAAAGTGCCCCTAGAGGCATCTAAAGTGTTTGATCTGATGTGTACAATTACTATTTTGGAGCACATCTGCCTCTTAGGCATAGTCACTTAAAAGTTAAATTCTAATATATCTCTTAATTATACATTTGTTAAGTATAGCAGGTTTTAAGTGCACTCAATCAGTACATATTGCATTGACTGTTAGCCTACTTGAATATCTGTAAGAATTTAAAAAAACATGTTCATATATATGACAGAGTTAATTTAGGACTTGATGGACTTCTCTAAATTGTTTGAATGAACTATGCTCTGAGACTTACTCGTTCATAATGTGGTTAAATTCGAACATTTACTTGGATTACAGAATCTATTGTGGTAACTGATTGTTTATATAATGATAATAATATAGCTACTTGAAGGTGAAAATGCAGTTATTTGGTTAAATTGGAAAGACTTAATTTATAATCTACCATTAATATATGATTTAAGCAGCGGCCTCTATCTCTTTCCATACTATATCATTCTATATTTTTCTTAAGTTTGGAGAAAATAAATATAGGATTGATATCCCTCATGTAAAATACACACATAGGGGTGTTTATTTATAGATCAAAATAATAACAGAATCAGTAACATAATAACAAAATAATATAAATTATGGGTTAAGCCCGTTACATTCAACACATATTATATCATTCTATATTTTTCTCATTAAGTTTGGAGAAAATATTGTTTGGATCAATGTTATCAAATGGTAGTTATGGTGGTGCCATAAAGGTATGGCATGGTGGTTTTGTCCGTCATTGCCATCTGACATCGTTTGGATGTTGTGTGTGTAGTGTCTTTAAAGTCGAAGACAATTAATCAATATATATCTGTTTTTTAATTTCCTCTCTAAAACATTATGGATGTTATTGATTGCTTTTCAGTCAGCAGCATTAATTGGAGACTTCAACAATTGGAATCCAAATGCAGATGTAATGACTCGGGTATGTTATCTTTTATTGGTCTTCAAAGTTCATACATGTGAACTTCAGTATACTTTTTTTTTCATTAATAAGCCCCTATATGTAAATAAGAAGTTGAACATCTTGTGGTTTCAACTTCCTATTCTTTCCTCTGTTTGACCTAGAATCTAACCTTCTCTCTCCCTTGTTCATTTCCTTTTCATTTTCTGCGTCTCCACCTAATTAAATTAGACGTGTATTATCAAAAGAAATCTGTTTCTTTCCTGTTCTATGGGGACCATGGTGAACTGGCAGAGGTAGCCTTAGGTTTATATGAATTTGTTCAAGATCTGTGATTCACAAAGCACCATGATAGTGGGACCATTTTGATATCTACTTCAGTGCTTGGAGGACCAAATTGAGTATTTACTTAAAAAGGGAAGAAAATGGAAATATCCTTGAAGAAAAACTAGGTATGCGGTAAGGGTGGTCATGGATTGGATTTTGGGTAATCCAATCCAAAACCAAATATTTGGATCAGATTCATAATCCAAATCCATATTTTTTATAAAAAACAATTTGGAAATCCAAATCCAAATATTTGGATTGGATTTTAAATCCATATCCATATTTTTATAAAAAAAAGTGAATTGTATTTTAAATCAAAATCTATGTTTTTAAAAAAAAATTAACATAATATTAATATAATAATATGTAAAAAAGTTGAATATTATATAAATATTAAGAAAATATAATAAAATTATGATTTAATAAAACAAAAAAAAATTAAAGATGACATAATATATAAATTCTTAACATTAAAATACATCTACCTATAATACTTTAATTAAACTTTGAAAATATTATATCCATTTATTATGTATAAAATATTGGAGCAAATAAAATTATAAAAAAAAAATATAAAACTTGATTGCTTCATGTGTGTATGTGCGTGAGAGAGAGAGCAAATAAAATTCCAAAAAGTGAATAAGTGATGGAGAGAGGTGCAGGAGAGAGAAAGGGAACCACAAATGAGAGAAAGTATAAAAAAGTGGTTTCACCGGAAATCTGGATTTGGATTCGAAATCTAGATTTTCCAATTTTTAAAATCTGTATAAACAAAATGGAAATCTGATCTGAAAATATAATAAAATGTGGATCAAATTAAAAACTAGATTTAAATAAATGGATTTTTAATGGATTAGAGCACTGCAAAAGTGGAGCACTTGATGCCCACCCCTTTGCCTTCCTCATTATAGATGGCTTTATGGATCACCCTTGAAATAATGATGGGTAGAATGGATTTATTAAAAGTTATAATTCAAACAGAAAAATAAAAATCTATTAGTTTCTTATGACAATAAGATTAAGAATTATTTGCTGTATGCGTATTGGTAACTTTTGATGGATGTAATTATTGCTTTAGTTATGTTCAATATTATAGTTATGCAATGACAATTATTTTATTCTGCTTCATGCTTGTGCAATGCTTAATTGTCAAAGATATAAAACAATTCATATGCTTCTGCCTAACTGTTTTAGAGAGTTGGGTTTGCTAATTGATTTGTAATCTCATTCTTGTTCGTATTCCATGAACTCAAGGATTTTCATGAGGAAGGCATGTTAGAGATATAAAACCATTCATATGCCTCTTTTCAATATATTGAGCTTTTTGACAAGTTAAATCTTAACAATAATAAATTGAGTTGTCACTAAATGGTCTTCAAAAAGCCTTATTCAGAAAACAAGCTGTTGTAACTGGCAATATATTGATGATGCTTGGATAATCAGTATGTTAG
>Ga0123342_1005888_pt1 | contig 17402 bp, 4 predicted proteins | sample Turbeawhitnodule_FD_89960 | JGI IMG/M metagenome (GOLD analysis project Ga0123342, IMG submission 89960) | Root nodule microbial communities of legume samples collected from Mexico - Turtle bean Mexico white nodule | ecosystem: Host-associated > Plants > Roots > Nodule | place: Mexico: Nepantla... | reverse complement strand
CCATCGAATTTTGGTATGACAGGTGCGGTGAAACTGGTAGTGTCTGCCATTTTTCAGTACTGTGTTTTTCCTCTCAAACACTCTTGTAATGTGTAGCTCTGATACCAGATAATAGAAATATTTTTTTTATAATGAATAGAGAATGGCTTTTATAAAAGCCTTACAACCACCGTAACAGATAACTAAGAAATAGGCACTACTATTAAAATATAAAATATCTGCAACAGATTTATTTAACTCCTAAAAACTAGCTTGACTTATTCTTCAGACTTTGCCAAATATCCAACAAATTTTGTGTTGAATGACCAAAATGTTACGAAGAATTAAGAGGAAAGGATGCAACTATTTGGAAATTGTAACCATTCAGAAGATGATATTGGGTTCCAAATAGCATTATGGGTCAGTCAACAAGAATTTCATGCAATGAAACAAAGGAATCTCTCATCTTTCATCTTTATATTTTCGTGTTAAGCCATTTTTCCAATACTTAAGAGGCTCTTCAAACCTTCTTATAAAACCCTTTAATCAATCATAATTCTCTTATAAATATAATTTTTTTAATTAAATTCAGTTATGCTGGTGAAAACTTTAGTATAAATTAGATTAAATTAACATTTGATTTACAAGTACGAATTCGGTATAAATTAAAAACAAAAGTAAATTAAGTTTAACTTCTAAACTTATTAAAAAAAAATTGTATTGTAAAACATAATCTGAAAGCGAAATGCGAGAGTCGATTTTACAAGAAAACATTGTCCTTCTAAGTTACCCATTTACATAAATATTTTAAAAGTTATCCTAATAATTGATTAATTATGAGAAAAAACTACTATAAACTTAATCTAATCTGTAAAAATAGTTTTAACAATTTGTTTAGACGATGTTAAATATATTATAATTTGAATTAGTTAAATTAAATTATCTAAATTATTATTAATCAATTTAAATTATCTGAATTACTTAAACTATTATCAATATATATTTTATTTTAAATTATATTTTTTAATAATATAAATTATAATTTGTAGCAATTATATATATATATCAACAGTTTATTTCTATTTTAGTTCAGTGAAATTTTTGTCTGTGTATATATACTTCGTTAATTCCGATTTCCTTCAAATGACGCTAACACGGCGTAACTCTTATCTCAAATTAATTAATAGGAAATGTGGGCTCTTATGGTGTTTTATTAGGGTTGTGTGGTGTCAACTGTCAACTAACCCCACATGGTATTATTATTACTTTTTTTCTGTTACCTCATTATTATTTCCATTAGACACTGGAGACGTCATGTTCTTGTTGTTAGTGTTTTAGCTTTATTCATTGAGAGTTGACTTACACATTCAATAATTCTTGTGGTTGTTTGGGGTGTAACGTATGTTCTCACAAGTTATATGTTTTTTTTTAAGAGTTCCGATATATTGATACTTTCTGCATTGGACATATATTTGACGTTGCAAACGTGATAATGACGAGATAGAGTGAAATTGCGCATGAATGAACAACACGAGCTTCATAATAGAGTAAAAAAAAATATATTACATCGGTTCTTAGAAACAACCGGTGTGATATATTTTTTTTACTCAAAATGACCTATATTACATCGGTTAAATCATTTAACCGATGTAATATATGACCCATATTAAAAAAATTGATTTTTTTTTCATAAAGAGTGGGTGGGTCATAAACGTCACATATGTAACCACTTACAGACACACGGGTAATCAGTTTTGTGTGTGACAATATATGTGGAGAAACCTACATCGGTTAAGTCATCTAACTGATGTAATATATGGTTTTTATTAAAAAAAATTGATTTTTTTTTTCATGAAGAGTGAGTGACCATAAATGTCACATAGGTAACCACTTACAGACACACGGGTAACCAGTTTTGTGTGTGTCAGTATATGTGAAGAAACCTACATCGGTTAAGTCATCTAACCGATGTAATATATGATTTTTACATTGGTTAAGCCATCTAACCGATGTAATATATGGTTTTTATTAAAAAAATGATTTTTTTTTCATGAAGAGTAGGTGACCATAAACATCACATAGGTAACCACTTACAGACACACGGGTAACCAGTTTTGTGTGTGCCAGTATATGTGGAGAAACCTACATAGGTTAAGCCATCTAACCGATGTAATATATGATTTTTACATCGGCTAAGTCATCTAACCAATGTAATATATGGTTTTTATTAAAAAAATGATTTTTTTTCATGAAGAGTGGGTGATCATAAACGTCACATAAGTAACCACTTACAGACACACGGGTAACTAGTTTTGTGTGTGCCAGTATATGTGGAGAAACCTACATCGGTTAAGCAATCTAACCGATGTAATATATGGTTTTTATTAAAAAATGATTTTTTTTTCATGAAGAGTGGGTGACCATAAACGTCACATAGGTAACCACTTACAGACACACGAGTAATCAGTTTTGCGTTTGCCAGTATATGTGGAGGAACCAATTTTGCGTGCGCCACATAAGTAACCACTTACAGACACACGAATAATCAGTTTTGTGTGTGGTACGAGTCATATATTATAATATAGAGCCAGTGTCACATCCTCACCAAATGTCACGTCTGCAGCATCAATTAATGTCACGCAAGCGGTGTCAAGTCTGTGTTAATGACAGAAGGTGTTAATTAAACATTTTTATTTTTTAAAAGATGAAGAATAAAACAAACAGAAAATATTTATTGTTTTTATATAATAAGAACTATTTTGTTTTAACCAATACCAAATATTTTGATTAATTGATAGGGAGTAAGAGTTACTATAATCGAACTTTAAGTTTTTAATATTTTTCAAATTTGTAATTGAGTTTTGAATCCAAAATGTTGTTTAAAAAAAGACCTTTTATATTTTTTACATTATTTTTTCTTACACAACTCCCTATTCGAAATTGTTATCTCAGTGCTACTCAATTATAACAAAATATTAGTGGACAAACAAATTTTAGCAAAATATAATTAACACTTAAAAAAATAGTTTTACCGTTATTTGTTTTCCGATTACAGGTTTGATTGGCGTGTTTAGTGTTTACGCTTTAAGTGGTTTGGAGTATCGTTTGTGTCTCACATTGACCCTAAGTCAAACATTGATCAATTCATGATGAGTCTGTCTTCATATTCGGTTAATGTTGTGTAGAAGACAATTTGGGTTGGGGTGGTGAGTGAAATCTGGAATCACAGGAATTTTATCATTTTCAAAAGGGGAGTGGTTGACACGTCTGAAGTGTTTGCTCTAGTGCAAGTAAAAGTTTGGTCTTGGATTTCAGTTAAAATTCGTTCTGCTTTGTTTTCCTTTTCTAATTGGTGTTTAGAACCTTTTATGTGTATGAAGATGTTCTCTTGAAGTTTGCTTTTCAGGTTTTAGCACGGATAAGGTTTTATTTTAGTTAGATGGTGGTATTCGTATGAAGTTGGTTTTAGTGTGCACCATGTACGAGGATTAAATCAATCCTGAAGTGATTCTCATTTATTTATTTTTTATTGCGGATAAAAAAAACTAAAGAAATCTTTAAATAAAAGCTGATTTTAAATTTCAAAATAATTAATTATTAAAATAATTAATTACTATTTTATTAAATTAAAAATTATTTTATAAACTAAAAAGTGATTCGTATATAAAGTAGTTTTTATTATTAATAAAAAATAATAGAATAATTTTTAAATTGATATCTAATCATTAGTGATTTACTATTTTATATTTAAATTAGTGTTTATTAATTTTTAAGAGATTAATTTAGGATATAAAATAATAATATTTAAAAAATTGATAGTTAATTTAGATGACAGTTTAAAAATTATTTAGTTAATACAGTAATTATTTATTTTTTAATTTTAAATTTAGGTGTTATTTAATAATTCGTTTGTAGTATAAATAATGATTAAATTTCTTCTGTATGTATGAATTTAACATTAAATGTATATAATTTGATAAGTAATCTTGAATTTAATTCATAGTATAAAATTTAGTTAAATATTTTTAAAAAATATCTAACATATAACTGTACTTATCAGGATTATTAGTGAATTGTAAAGGATATTGTGATGGATTCTCAAATGAACTTGTATCTTCTTTCTTTTCAACCATCTATTATGGTTAAGGGAAGGAAGAGTGAAATAAAGTAGTTTGCTTATACTAATATGTGCTAAAATGCGTCGATTGAAACTAACAGAATGTGAGAACATTGGTCCCCTCACCCATGGGCTGAAAGAAGAAGAAACATATTGTAAATTACTAATTTGTCCCTTCATCATGCAATGTGCACATGTGATTGAACATTGAGTCCTCCCACCTATATATATTCATACAACTATACAAGTAACTTTTGTATAAACTTTTAATTCATATTATTTTAATGTTAGAATTCTAATTTTAAAAGTAAATACCTATTATAAGAATTAATTTAGAATAGTTAGTATGTTAAGGAAGGGAAGAGAAAAATATCCATTGTTCAACCTGTAACCTGGATTCTTCAAGTATATAAGTACAATTTCTAATTTTACCAATAAATACAAATTTACATAAGAGTTCGAACAAATTATTCTCAATCTTAAAAGATAGAATTAGCTACTCATGACTATCACACACAAGAATGACATGAAAAGAAGATCTAGAGTGCTTCTCTTTGACGATTGCCTCCTCTAATGTTTCCTACACCTCCTATTCTCCCAATTACATTACAAATCACTCAATGGTGTTTTCCTCTCAATCTGTCACCCTAGGTTCGAGCCTTAAGCCCCCTATTTAACCTAATTTGCTAGGGCTAGGTGACTTCCTGTGTCGCGTTGATGGACTTGTTTATTAAAAAATAAAATGACCCAATGTTTCTAGCGCTTTCTTGCTTAAGCAAGATATAGCTCGCTAAAGTGAGAAAGACGTCAATTTTTGACATTATCACTGGAGCATTCTCGCTCAAGTGAGAATTGGCTCGCTTGAGTGTGTTGCTTTGCTACTGAGTTTGTTTTTTGTGCTTCTGTGTGTTCTTGGACCTTTCAACATTCTCCTTGTAACTTATATTATTCCTTTTTAGCTCAGTCATCTTTATTTTTCCTAGAAACCCGAAATTAACACCAAATTTGAGAATAAAATGTTTTTATTCAAATAAAGATCATAAAATATGTAAAAATGTATAAATTAAGGATTATTTTATATGTATTTTAGCAATTAATACTCATAAGTGTCTATATTTTAATATGAAATATTACTGAAATTCGACACTTATCATATTCGGATCACAAAAACTTCTTTTCTCCCCTGCAACAAGACCTTGGGGATTCCATTTTTCTGCCTTCAATATTTTGACCTTGTAGCCACGACCATTAGATGTCGAGTGAGTAGTCTCTACAACTATAAACTCTTCAATGGTGCAAAAAGGTTAAAAGAGGCCGACTATTTTCACTTTAAAATGAAGGTTTTCTAGTCGCATTTGATGTACACACAATCTTATGTCCAACAGAGAAGGAGACGGCTATTTAGCCGCATTCTTAAATGTCGATTTATAAGGGCGACTATGATAAATAGTCTCATTCTTATATGCTTAGATTGATTTATAAAAGGGATGTGTGATGCATTTAAGAATGTGATCATTTACCATAGTCGCACTTATAAATTGCATTAAGAATGCAACTATTTACCATAGCCGCCCTTATAAATCTTTGTGCTGCATATAACAATGCGACTATGGTAAATAGCCACGGTTGTATATGGTTATTTTTTTAGTACATTTTGTTTAATGTTTTGTTTTTCTTTTTTTTTATCGGCTCTGTTTAATGCTAACTCCCATCTAAATTTACCTGTTCAATTATAACCCAACCTAAAAGGGATGTGTAATGCATTTAAGAATGTGGTTATTTACCATAGTCGCACTTATCAATTGCATTTAAGAATGCAACTATTTACCATAGTTGCCCTTATAAATCTATGTGTTGCATATAAGAATGCAGCTATGGTAAATAGTCGCCGTTGTATATAGTTATTTTTTTTAGTACATTCTGTTTAATGTTAATTCACATCCAAATTAACCTGTTCAATTATAACCCAGTCAAACAAATACATAAATTCAGATAATCAAATTATATATATTGATAAAAAGGTAGTACAAACACTAATAATATATATCTTTACCTATATTCCTATATATTTATCTAATTCCTACATTATTCATTAGCTATTCTATAGTTATAAAAATTAAGGAAATATTTGGACCAAGAATGTCTCACATATGCTATAATGTTATGGCTTCCGAAGACATTGGTCACTCATCCGTGAAAATCTGCATTACAAAATAAGGTTCACATAAATTAGTGTTAATATATATATATATATATATGTTAAAGAATTATAAAAATAATTTACCATCATGTTACCTGATCTCAATCACTTTTAAGACCTAATCTTACAATGGTAACCATTTATTGCATAACGTAACTCATAGCTTACTAGTTATCTATTACACTTATAATTGAATAAAAAGTAAAAGTGAATATTGATAAACAATGAAAAAAAAAAGACAAAAATTATAAACTTTTCAGATTTTAAAATTTTAAATTAGATCGACCTTTTAAAATTTTATATCCACGTCATGAACTAATTAATACAAAATAATTTGTATCTTAAATATCCATGCCATAAACTGATGTCAATTGTCGTAATTTTTTTTTGAAAAATAACTTTTATCATCAATATTTTTTTTCTTAAAAAAATGTGGTTATTATAATTTCGCACATCCTGGTCCTAAGCCAGCTTAGTATATTGATAAATATGAAGTTTGTTTTCTTATTCAAGAAAAAAACTTCACTATTTAACATATTTAATTTAAATTTTATAAAGTTAAATAATTTTTAAAAGTTTCATCATAAAGCTGTATGAGTTTTCTAGAGTATTTTTACTTCATTTTTTAATGAATTTTAAAAGCACTCCTTTTTTTATTCAAACGTGTTTTATATAACTTTAAAAAATGGAGTTGAGCACTTAATTTGACCAGCAATTTATTAATTTGAATTGTGATTAGAAGCCACACAAAAGCTGAATTGGCATCCCAGGTTTGTTGTTGAATGGAAGAGTTTTATAAGTACAGAAAACTATAAGTAAAGATTCGACAATTAATTAATTATATCACGTTGCATATCGGTGTCCCCCCACTTGTGAATATACCCAAGCTTAACTAAAATAAATTTAAGGTATTTCTAGATTTAATTAAATTTGGTTTTATAAATATTATAATTTTAAAATGGTGCTTTTGATTCTTTTATAATTTGAAGAGTATATTTTTTTTTTTCTAAGCTAAGAATTCTAAACTAAAAAATAAAGTATAAATTTAAGAATTATAAGGTAAAGTCTTATTCTCAAACAAAGTGTTTTATTTAAGTATGTGACTTTATCTAATAGCCGCATTCTTAAAACAAATGCGGCTATAACAAATAGTTGCCCTCTTATATGAAGTTAATTTAAATAATGTCATCATGTTTTGAATGACAACATCCATTTGAATGGGAGAAGCCTCAAGTAGGCCAACTTTTTTATGAGATTAGAGGGTTGAATCTTGTTCCAGATTTTGATGACTTGGGGGTTTGGAGAGTTGGTGAATCTCCTGAATTCTCGGTTAAATCTGCCTATGGTGTTTTAAGGGAACATAGTGAGAAGGAGTTGTCAAATTTGTACAAATTTTTCTGGAATATAAAGGCTTTACCTGCGGTCTGGGTTCTGGCGTGGAGGGTGTTGGAAAACAAGATTGCTACCAAAGTTAACTTGGCACGACGCGGGGTGAAGACTGGCGTTTTAGTTTGTTGCTTTTGCAGGTTAAAGGAGGAATCTACTAGTCATTTACTCTTTGACTGTAGAATTGCTTGACTCGTTTGGGTTCAATGTTCCGTGTGGTTAGGAGTGTCGTCGGTAGCTCCCATCAATCCTATTGCTCATTTCACACAATTTTGTAATGCTAGAAAGCCTTTCAACTCTATCTTGGGAAGCGTGTGGATTTCAATGGTTAGAGAGATTTGGTGCCATAGGAACAAGGTTATTTTTAAAGGAGGTGTGGTGGATCATTAAGAAATATTTACTTTGGCTCAACTGAAGGCTTGGTCCTAGGTAACTTCTAAAATACCTTCTTCTTGTTTTTCCTTCTCTGATTGGTGTTTTGCCCCCTTGTCTTGTTTGAATTCAATATAAATGGCCTGTTACATTTTAGGGTGACAGGTATATGTATTTTGTTGGATGTTGGTTTTTGTGGGTTGTTGGGCTGGTAGTTGGGTTGGCGGGTAAGGCTTATTGCTATTTTGCTTCTTGATATGTTCGTAGTGAGTTTGTACTAGGTTTGTAATGTGCTAGTATGAGGTTTTTAGTGGTAGATTAATATGGGCTCTTCCATTGTGCTGGTTTGGGTGGCTCAAAAAGTTGAATTTTATTGTATAGGTATGTATAAGGGTTGAATCACCCCTTAAGTGATTCTTGTTATTCAATTCTTATTGCTGATAAAAAAAAAACAACAACATCTGAATGTAAAAATGTCTTAAATGTAGGATCGTTGTTTTTATATTTTGTACTAGTACTTGCACAATTTTTTGATCTCAAATTCTCTTAAGTTCAGGATATTAGGTTGTCCCCCAAACCTCATTGCAAGCCATGATCACTGTTCCGACCTCAAGTTCGAGAGATAACATCGCTAGGGTCAATCACCGCATCTGAGGTATTGTCCGCTTTGGAGGTCGGTACTCCGTCATGGTTTTGTCCTTAAAAGGCGCCTCAGTGGGTTGAGAGAGTATATAAACTGTCCTTAGCCTCGACTCCTAAGCGATATGGGACTATATTGGCATACGGGAACAACCCCCAGTCGAGGTCTAAGGGAAGTGGATTCCCCCTAGCTGAGGGGCTAAAGAGCCTTTTCAGCCACGGTGGGTGCCAATGTTCTGACCCCAAGTCGAAGAGATAGCATTGTTAGGGTCAATCACCGCATCTGAGGTATTGTCCGCTTTGAAGGTCGGTGCTCTGTCACGATTTTGTACTTAAAAGGCGTCTCGGTGGGTTTAGGGAGGAGGGAGTATATAAAGTGTCATTGGCCTCGACTCCTGAGTGATGTGAGACTATATTGGCATACTGGAACAAACCCTTCTAACATTTACATAAATATTTTAAAAGTTATCCTAATAATTGATTAAGTAGGATGTGAAAAAACTACTATAAACTTAATCTAATTTCTAAAAATAGTTTTAACTATTTGTTTAGATGATCTTCACTATATTATAATTTGAATTAGTTAATTAAATTATCTAAATTATTATTAATCAATTTAAATTATCTGAATTACTTAAACTATTATCATTTTATACTTTATTTTAAATTATATTTTTTAATAATATAAATTATAATTTGTAGCAATTATATATATATCAACAGTTTATTTCTATTTAGTTCAGTGAATTTTTTGTCTGTGTATACTTCATTAATTCCGATTTCCTTCAAATGACGTGGCGTAACTCTTATCTTAAATTAATTAATAGGAAATGTGGGATCTAATGGTGTTTTATTAGGGTTGTGTGGTGTCAACTGTCAACTAACCCTATTATTACTAATTTTGTTTCTGTTACCTCATCATTATTTCCATAAGACACGGGACACGTCATGTTCTTGTTCTTAGTGTTTTATTCATTGAGAGTTGACTTACACATTCAATAAATCTTGTGGGTTGTTTGGGATGTAATTTATGTTCTCACGATCAAATTATATGTTTTTTTAAAAGAGGAAGAAGAAAACAAACAGAAAAAAAATTATTGTTTTTATATAATAAGGATTTTTGTTTTGTTTTAACCAATACCAAAGATTTTGATTAATTGATAGGGAGTAAGAGGTATTAACCGAACTTTAAGTTTTAAATATTTTTTAAAATTGTAATTAAGTTTTGAATCCAAAATCTTGTTTCAAAATAGACTTTCAAAATAGACTTTTTTTTTACATTATTTTTTCTTTTACAACCCCTATTTTGAAATTGTTAACTCAGTGCTACTCAATTATAACAAAATATAATTAACCCTTAAAAAATATTTAAATAAAAGCTGATTTTAGATCTCAAAATAATTAATTATTAAAACAATTAATTATTATTTTATTAAATTAAAAATTATTAGTATATAAAATAGTTTTTATTATTAATAAAAAATTATAAAATAATTTTTAAAATTAGTATGTAACAATTTATTATTTTATATTTTAAATTATTTTTTATTAATTTTTTAGAGACTAATTTAGGATATAAAATATTGATAAATAATTTAAATGTCAAGTTTAAAAATTATGTTATAAATTTATTATTAATAGTAAAAGTCATTTTAGATATAAATAATTTTTTAAAATTTAATTTAATTAATATAGTAACTATTTTTATTTTTTTTAAATTTAAGTGTTATTTAATAATTTGATTGTATTATAAAAAATATTAAATTTTATGTATATGAATTTAACATTAAATCTATATAATTTGATAAGTAATCTTGACTTTAAATCATACTATAAAATTAGTTAAATATTTTAAAAAAATATCAAACATATAATTGTACTTACCAGGATTATTAGTGAATTGTAAAAGATATTGTGATGGATTCTCAAATGAACTTGTAACTGTTGGAGACCCAACATTGACTAGAATTAGAGTCTTTCATTGTATATAAGTGGGTGCAAATCCCAACCTCATGAATTTGTGCGTGGGATAATATATTATGGATGGTGGCCTGATAAACCCAATAAATACTCGCTAGGATAGACTCAAAATGACATTGATACCATATTACAAAGTGGACTTTAAGTCTAACTCAACCCCATAAAATCGATATTACAAAGTGGACTTTAAGCCTAACTCAACCTCATAAAACCGGCTTTAATCTCTAGTCGATGTGGGATCTCTAACAGTATTTTCGGTTTCCTTTCAACCATCTATTATGATTAAGGGAAGAAAGCGTGAAATAAAGTAATTTGCTTAATATCTAATAAAATGTAGACATTGAGTCCTCCCATCTATATATATTCATACAACTATACAAGTAACTTTTGTATAAATTTTAATTCATATTATTTTAATGTTGGAATTCTAATTTTAAAAGTAAACAATTATTATAAAAATTATTTTAGAATTTGGAATAGTTAGTAAGGAAGCGAAGAGAGAAACGTACAAACAAGAAAAAAATATTAATTGTTCAGTCAGTAAAATATTCTCTAAACAGTATATAAGAATAATTTATAATTTGATCTATAAATACAAATTTTAAGAAAGTTCCTAATTGAACAATTTATAAATTTAAGCTCAATCGAAAATAATAGGAAAATTAATTGAAATATTAAAATATTATATTGAATTTTTTTATTTGATATTAAGTTAAAATTTAAATGTATTCATTAATAATTTAAAACCTTTAGAAAGTCGTTGTTTATCCGACCTAATCACAAAGAACATATTTGAGAATAATATTGACGAGCGCAATTGAGCTTGTGGACAATATTTAAAATAAATGATGGTGAAGTGTGTGTGAAAAATTATAAATGAGATTCTTTCACTAATCAAAGAAAATTTAATCATTACACTAAACAAATTTTTTAGTATTATTGTGATTTTTATTATACTTACTATTATTAACCATATTAAAAATATTAATAATATTAATATTAATAATATGAATATAATTTTTTTTTATTATTATTATTATTTATATTAATATGGATAAATTATATTAATAATAATAAGTATAATAAAAATATAATATGAACAAATAACTTGTGAATATTTTTAAACCAGTCTTCAATGTTAATCATTTCGAAAAGATATTGAATAATTTAGAGAGTATTTTATTATAAATTAATCATCACTGACTTGACTTGTACAATTGAAAAGATAATAACACATGACAAATTTTGTATAGAAAAATGAAGTATCGTTCTCCTCCACTTGCAATAGATTGCGCTCATAATTACTGCACCGCTTATCACTAATTAGGAATTAAGTTTGCTGTTTTTATTTTTCTTTCATAGTTTTGAATCCTTGGCCTATAAATTAGTGGCCATTGTACAGACAGCAATAGAAAAAGTAGAGTTGAACTGAACCTGAGGAGGAGACTGAGAGGTTCATCAAAATGGCCGGAGGAGTGGTTCCTTTGGATTCATCACCAGTGGTCAATGGCTTCGCTGGCAAGATCACGCTCTCAGTTATCATCACTTGCCTCGTTGCTGCATCTAGTGGACTCATTTTTGGATATGACGTCGGAATTTCAGGTTAATTGTTTCAGTCTCATAGCTTAATTCTGTTCTTAGTTCACCGTTTTCTAAGTTTCTTATATGCGCATCATATTCTCTTTTAAAAGTTTGCTTTAAGTTTCCAATGGTAAGTTGACTTCTGTAATTTTATACATATTCTTGTTTATCTCTACTCAATATATAACTTCCAGTTCCACGTTTAAACACAACTTACTTTTCTCAGATTTTACTCGTTTTGTTTGATTTAAGGAACAACTAATAGTCCAACTTAACAAACATTTAATTTTAATTGCAACTCCGGTAGTGATATCCTTAGACAACTATAAAAAAAAATGCACAATTCAAAATAATAATATTTATTTTAGTTTTTAATTTAAAATTTGAATACATATTATTATATTATTAAAACGGTGATTTTTTTAAGGGTGTCAAACTATTATTTTCCATGCAACTCACTGTCTTAACAAAATAGTTACAGATGATATGTGGGTTTTTAGCACCTGATATAAGTTAAAACTGTTTTTGAAAAAAATGTAAAAAAAAAAAAATTAGACAAGAAATAAAACTCTATAAAGTTCTTCCAGTTTAAATAGACCTTTTATTAAATTGGATGTGTAAAGCTAATTAGTCTTTCCCTTCAATAAAATGTGAACAAATTTCAGGAGGTGTGACAACAATGGTACCATTTCTGGAAAAATTCTTCCCAGATATACTAAGAAAGATGGCAAGTGCTGAAGTAAACATGTATTGTGTGTATGACAGTCAAATATTGACACTGTTCACCTCTTCTTTATACCTTGCTGGATTAGTGTCATCTGTGGCAGCTAGTCGAATTACGATAGCATTTGGTCGGAGAAACGTCATCCTCTTTGGTGGAATCGTCTTTCTTGTTGGTAGTGCCTTAAATGGAGGAGCTGAAAATATTGCTATGCTCATATTAGGTCGTATTCTACTCGGATTTGGGGTTGGTTTTACTAATCAAGTGAGTCTAACAAATTCACATATCATATACTCTTGCTAACATCATAAAACATTTCAAATTTATACACCGATTATTTTATATATATATATATATATATATATACAAATATTATTTATGAATTTTTATCTAAAGATATATTTTTTTTAGGTAAATTTTATATTACATATAAAATATTATTTATAAATTTTTGTTCATCAATATTACATAGATATATATCTATAAATTTTTATCAGTAACTAAATATAACATATGATCATAGATAATATAACGGATTATGATAATAAATAATGTAACTAATTATTACATACAGATTATTTCATTTAAGATTTAGAACCATAAACTCTAAACCTTATTCATTACATATTATTATTATTAATAATATAATTTTACTTATTATTATTAATAATATAATTTTACTTATTATTATTAATAATATAATTTTACTTATTATTATTAATAATATAATTTTACTTATTATTATTTTAATATAATTATTAATATTTTAATATTATTATTAATATAATAATATGTTGTATTTTTTTCTAGTTCCCACACTATCGCTACAAAATGATTTTTTTTAATTAAAATATTTATTTTATTCATCTCCATTTCAATCTTATCTTTCTCGCTTTTCTCCTTTTTCCTGTATTTTACTAATTGCAAATGTAATAACAGAAAATGGTTGTAAAAATATAATTTCTCAATTATGTCATATTCACGTACCACATTTATATACTGATATACTATTAAATATCCCACGCATAATCTCTAATGATTTAGAGTTTTGTCCTCCGATCTATAACAACCAAATCATAAAAAAATACATTGACCAGAAGACATCTATTATATTCTTATTTTTGTTTCTGTTAGTGTCATCTAGTTTACTTTAGTATTCACAAATCTTTTTTCAAGATAAACGAAACAACGAATTGAGTTGAGTCGTCAACTTTATATCAACCATATTTTTTTTTGGTAATTATTGGCATATTATTAGTTAGTAGATGACGTTGATCTGTTGCAGGCTGCGCCACTGTATCTTTCTGAAATCGCTCCACCAAAATGGCGAGGAGCTTTCAACGCAGGGTTCAATTTCTTCGTAGGAATAGGAGTGGTCGCTGCAGGCTGCATAAACTTCGGAACCGCAAAACACACGTGGGGTTGGCGAGTCTCTCTTGGCCTGGCCGTGGTGCCTGCAGCAGTTATGACAATGGGTGCCTTGCTTATAACAGACACCCCAAGTAGCTTGGTTGAACGTGGCAAAATAGACCAAGCCAGAAGGGCCTTGCACAAAGCCAGAGGATCCTCCATCGATGTTGAACCCGAATTGGAAGAACTCATTAAGTGGTCAAAAATTGCAAAATCTGTGGAGCAGGAACCCTTCAAGACAATATTTGAGAGGCAGTATCGACCCCACTTGGTCATGGCAATTGCTATCACATTTTTTCAACAACTCACAGGGATTAACGTCGTGGCATTCTATGCTCCTAACCTCTTTCAATCAGTGGGTTTGGGACACGATGCTGCTTTATTTTCTGCCATTATACTCGGAGCAGTCAACCTTGCTTCTATTGTCTTGGGCACTGCTATTGTTGATCGGTTTGGTCGAAGGTTCTTGTTCATAACTGGTGGCACATGCATGTTTGTTACCCAGGTAAGCAAATGGTCAATTAACTTTTTTAAGTTATTCATAATTTTATTGGGATTATTTGACACGTTACTGGCACTGATAATCACAATTTTTGTGATGACTACTGTGAAGCTTGTGTTGTCCATTGTGCTAGCAGTGGTAACTGGTGTTCATGGTACAAAGGATATATCAAACGGAAATGCGATTGTGGTGTTGGTGCTACTCTCTTTGTACACTGCAAGCTTTGGTGGGTCGTGGGGTTCTCTCACATGGCTCATTCCGAGTGAGATTTTCCCCTTAAAAATCAGAAGCACTGGACAAAGCATAGCTATTGCAGTGCAATTCGTAACCATATTTATAGTATCTCAGACATTCTTGACAATGCTATGCCACTTTAAGTTTGGTGCCTTCGTGTTCTACGCGGGTTGGATTGTTGTAATGACCATCTTTATTATATTTTTCTTGCCTGAGACCAAAGGAATTCCTTTGGAGTCCATGTACATCGTATGGAGTAAACACTGGTTTTGGGGCCGGTTTGTAAAAGTTCCCCAAGAAAATCTTCCATGAAGTAAATATTACTTCAGGTATTGTTGTTTGTAAGAATAGTTTAAAATCCTTGGCTTTCCCCTACAGCAAGGTTTTTGTGTCTATGTAAATAATATCCTAATAATTAATAAACGCTTTTATGGTCATAGATGTACATATATATCTAGTTACAACTATACACTACAAGAAAAGAAAAGCTTGATTTAGTTTTTAAATTTTTGCGTGGACCATTTGCGGAAGGACTTGAGTTCGAATCCTGACTGCTCGTGTGATGGAGGACCATACAAAAGGACACATATTGGACATTCATTTACCTAGGGTCATGGCTAGAAGAATTTTAGAAAACTTTATTTTTATGGAGAATTAATTTTTAATTAGACTTTATTTTATACTTGTATTTCGGTCATTATCATGGGCCATATTTTAGGCCAATTTTCATGGGTCATGTATTGGGCCAATTAGAGTATGGTGTAAATAGAAAAGGAAAGAGTATAGCTAGAGTTACAATTGGGCCTCCTCTGATCCAATGCAACTCTAGACCATCTGAAGAGTTTTTAGGGTTAAAGCTTGCACCTTGATTGCCCATAACACTATAAGTACAAGTGTTAACCCCCCTTAAATGAGATTTGAATTGATAATGAAATGTTGCCCAAGTTGCTAGCTCATTTATCTTCAATTCTCACTCTCAAGCTTGCACTTTATTAGTGTTTTTCTTTAATCTTCTTACGAGTTGGTCTAACCTCTCTTAAGCTTCATTATCATTCTCCATACACCAATACTTCACAATTTCTTTCACTCATTTTAGCCACCAAATCCCACCAAATTCCACACCCCAAAACACACAAAAAAAAGACTCAGCAATGCAAGCTAGGATTGCATCAATGTGGTTTAGGAAAGGTGAAGGGGTCGTGGTAGAAATCCACACATTTCTTGTTATTTAGCAAATAAATTAAAAAATTAATTAGGAAATTTAAGGGATGTCTCAACCCATATACAAAACACAAAAGACATATGAAGGTCAAACATAATACTAACCATACCTCATAAACAAAAAGTCCTATTTCTGAATACCATATTGTTAGAATTTTAGGCCTTAAACAAGAGGGGGTGAATTGTTTTTAAAATATTTTCTCAAACTTTGAAGGTATAGAGAAAGCCAATGAAGAATCAAAGAGAAAGGAATCAACTTAGCCAAGAAACAAATTTGTTTTATTATGTTTCCATAAATTCAACCGGTTGTTTATGCGATTCAACCGATTGTTTTTATAAATAGTTAGTAAAAATAAGTCAAAACATATTTAAATGAGGTTAAGGATAGAAAGAATCACACAGCTGATTTATACTGGTTCACTCTTATACCAAGAGTTACATCCAGTCCTCAGAAACCACTAGGTATTGTACTAATCAATCAACAAGCTTTATTACAAACCACACACCAAGGAGGTGATCTTGAACCCTTCAACAACACACACACACCTCCTTTAGTAAACAACACACTACAAACCCAACACCTCCACTTCCCTGTCTTCTCCGCATTCATTATCATCTCTACACATCTCCATCTTCTTCTCTTCCTCCCCTCCAAAACACAATTGTTAGGAGCATATCACATGTTACATTTGGCTACTAAATTAGGATTTCTTTTGCACCAATTTTATCATATTATTCAAACACAAATCACTATTTTTAAAACAAAATATTAATAATAATAAATATTAATAATTAATAATAATAAATATTAATAATTAATAATAATAAATATTAATAATTAATAATAATAATAATTATTATTAATAAATATACATAATTATTGATAATAAATATTCAAATTTATATTATAATAATAATATTGATTATAAAAGGATAATATAGTAATTTATTTTATAAATATCTTTTGTTTATTAAAATAAATTTAAAATATATTAACTTATTTATAATTATTTTTTGTTATTAATAGAATAATTAAATGTTTTTATTACATAAATTTATG
>Ga0123342_1005887_pt1 | contig 17403 bp, 11 predicted proteins | sample Turbeawhitnodule_FD_89960 | JGI IMG/M metagenome (GOLD analysis project Ga0123342, IMG submission 89960) | Root nodule microbial communities of legume samples collected from Mexico - Turtle bean Mexico white nodule | ecosystem: Host-associated > Plants > Roots > Nodule | place: Mexico: Nepantla... | reverse complement strand
GCTAAAAAATAAACATATTCGGTCGCTAATTCGGTTGCAGATATATTTTTCCCAATTTATTCGAAACAGCCACCACTTTAGCGACCAATGGTTTTGTCACTCTCATGTTCGGTCGCGGATTCGTTCGCAAAACTAACTAACATGATAAATAATGCAGTCGGTCGCTATTTCGGTCGCAGATCTGACACTACGAGTATTTGGTGGCTATTTCGGTTGCAAATTGCAATCACTAATTTTCGGTCGCTAAATTCGGTGACTAAATTATTATTTCCTTGTAGTGGAACCACATGTAACTCTATACTACCTCTTTTATAGAATGTAATGAAAGGACATTTGTTGAAAAAAGAAGGCAAGTGTGTTACTTAAAGAAGATAAGTAAAATGGATGATAAAAAAAAAGGAGACCAATAGGTGATAAATAAATACTTTTCTTCAAATCTCATGAAAAGCAATAGATGCATGTCATCAAAATACTCCAACATTCACAAATTTAGTAAAATAAAAAAAAAATAAACCACATAGATACTGATTACTTTAAAGTGGCTCAAGATATAAAAGGAAGTGAACATAAAACAATGATATAAAAGAGAGTAAATTTAATCTATAATCTTCTTTAACAATCTTTATTCTCAATAAATAACTCTTCAAGTCTAGAGTGAGAGCACCTAAAATAAGTGAACAAATATTTGTTTTCATCCTCTGTGGCATTAGATCTAAGTTTAGATGAAGAAAAATCAATGTCATCTTTTATAAACAATTTATTGTTGTAAGTCAGGAGTGACTTATTGTTGAAAAAAAAATACCTATGTTGTAAGAATATGGAATAACTTTACAGACAATACTTATGTGGTCAGCATGGCAAAATTAGCAAAAGAAATATTTGTGATGTAAATAAAGAGTCACATTACTAATACTCATGTTTAGTGAAACTTAACTAGTTAGTCAAGAACTTAAAGTAATCTCACAATAAAATGAATTAATATAAAAACTATCTTTCTTATTTATCTTCTCCTTATCCATTTTGATCTTAAGAAACTAACATTGGATTGTGGTTTTTATGTTTGTGAAAATATCTATTTTAAAAGGCCATCATTTGTTGTTTCCATCATATGTAGATATCAAACCTTGAATTTGATTTTATTTTTATATTTTAAAAAGCCAACAAATGAGATTGATAAGGCCAAATATATTTATATTTTGATCCTAAATGTGACAATTATTTAACTTATCATTCTTTTATGTTATCTTTTAGTAACTTTTGATTTAACTTTACACAAATTTTTTTTATTATAACTTTACTTTTTTCTTAGTTTTATTTCGATAAACAAGTTCATGAAGAAGAGTTTTTGCTCAAGAGTCATATATGTCTTTAAAATAACAAGTCAAAATTATGATATGGACACTAAAATTGTTGCGCACTTAACCTAAAGACAAAATCTAAGTGGGTTTCAATACCAAAAATAATATATTATAAAATTATTATAAATAAAGGGTTAGAGGTGCAACCACATCAAAAATGAAACACACTAGTGGATGTCGGATCGAGCACTTACCAATGGGCTAAAAGTTATAGCTAATAGTGAGGGTACAACTCTTTCTATTGAAGAGTGTAACAATCCAAATGCCACGATTTGATTGTAACTTGGCCCATCTAGCCTTCTACCATGAGACAATTGATACCACCTGCAATAATCTCTCCCTTAGCAATTGTCTCACTATGAATTGAACTCTTTGATTGTGACTTGGTTCACCTGAACTATGACACATGACAATTGTGCTACCTACAACAATCTCCCTCTAAACAATTGCCCCACTGGAAATTGAACTCGTCACCTTACCAATTGTTGGACTAACATTTACCATTGGATCAAAAGTTATAGTTGATAGTCAGGGCACAACTCTTTCTACTTAAGAGCCTAACATCCCAAGCCCCATGATTCAATTGTGTTTTGGTGCACTTGTCCTCTACCACAGGACAATTAATACGATATGCAACAATAAATACTCCACACTAGACACTAGATTTAGAGAGTAATTTCTTTTAATGACCAATATGGTGTTAAGCCATGAGCAACTAAGCCTTTTATTGATAAATTTATCATACCCGTGTGGATTTAATATTTGGAGTTTTGTTCATTTAATACTTGTAAACAAACTAGTACGCTTGTCAATAAGTCATAAGAAATCTTATAGTACTTGTGAAAATATTTAAAAAAACACAATTCAATTATCTTATGTTTTTCTTATTTTACAGTTTGGTGTCAGAGCTCAATTTGGAGTTTCCTACCAATCTTCTTCTAGAGTTTTTTTTATATTATTAAAAACTTTGTTTTCTTAGTGTGTTAGACGATTCTATATCATTTGGTTTTCCTTGTGATTTTTAGTTAGGTTTAGGCTCTTTTGTCTAAGTACATGAAAGTCAATAGGATTTAGAGTCCACATGAGTCATATCCTCCTCATTAGACATTTACATACTCTTCAAGAATAAAAGAAAATATAAAAGGAAAAATAAATAGAATCAAGAACGAGATTAACAATCCAACTTAATTAAGTAACACTTTTTTTTTTATGTAAATGGAAGGTCAAACATTTTTAATAAAAAAAGAAATGCATGCAAGGCTAAAGACACAATTTTTGGGTGATTGATAAGGTTTCATCACTCCCCATTCCTATACTCCCTATTCCTATAGAAGTGGTAAAGACACCAGGCTAGGAGATACAAGTACAAGGTCATTGAAGAAAAACAAAAAGGACTCTCCTTGAAATCTTTTCATTTAATACTTTATCATAAAAAAATAATATTAAACATTCAAAAGATAATGTATATGTTTGTGTTTTGTTATGTAAGTGTTTAAGTAAAATCTTATAACAATGGTGCTTCCAAGAAATACATACATATACCATTAAATATTTATATCTCACTAAGACACTGTTTTTATTAGTTTATTTTTTGTATTCCATATTAAAAATGTATGAAGGACGAAGACAAGTGATCATGAAACATTGTAATTCTAAGTTTAAGTCTTATATGAGTGTCTAATGTTCTTGCAAAATTCTTACTTTCTAGACTTGGATGACTTCTATTCCCAATTTAGGATGTTCCCTCCTTAGATGAACATGATGTCTCATTTATTCTAAGATCAAGATGTTCTCTTTATTAGAATATAAGTTAGTTCGTGAAAATGTACATGTGAAAGACATTATTTACTATAAAGTCAATTGAGACGTAGATAAAGTAATTTTTCATAGTAAATGAACAACAATAATATATTGAAATATTCTCTTATTTACATTATTTTAATGAGTTTTTACCTTCATAAACCTCTCGTCAGTGTCCTCTCGTCAGTGTCCAATATTTATCATAATTGAGATATACTCAAATTATTTATATAATATTATCCTTTTAGTTGAAGTAATTTTAACTATGAATAATATCCTTTAGTTATATGATTTAGTTGAAGTAATTTTAACTATGAATAATATCCTTTAGTTATATGATTTTGTATAAAACATTTTTGTGTGGAGATTTATTCTCTTAATGTTAGAACACATAAAATAAGTAACTTGTTTGGGGTCATAAATTTGTCTACTCACCTGTTCTACTAAAACTAAATTGAACTTGTAGATTAGATTATGAATAAAATATCCAGCTTTCCACCAAAAACTGGAGATGCGGGGTATCGATCCCCGTACCTCTCGCATGCTAAGCGAGCGCTCTACCATCTGAGCTACATCCCCATTTGAAATTCAATACTTTAATAATTTAAAATATTGTTTGAACTATTATGACTAACAAAATTTAGAAAAGGTGTGAAACAACTCTTTCATTGACCAATGACCAGCAGATGAGCTGAAGAATTTTTCTTTTCCATTTTATTAAAAAGAAAGTTTTGAGTTTTGAAGCAAAGAAAAAATACTAAGCATTGGAATGATCATCAGTTCATCAAAAAACTGAGGAAGACACCTAAGACTCGGCAACAACAACAGCAATTACATCATCGGCAACCATGTTTGCCAAGAGGTTGTTTGACAAGGCTCTGCTGCACCATTCCAACGTAAATTAAAAGCTCAATATAAAAATCCTATCTTTCTCATCCAACTTTTCTTTTCTTCTTCTGGGTTTCCTTTACTCTTTCATGTTGTGATTTTTTTTTTCTGGGGTTGGGTTGGTTTTGGTTCAGCATAAGTTGCAGCATGGTGGTTTGCAGGGAAGTGAGTTGGATCCCAGAATTGTGTTTCACTACGGCATTCCATCCACTGCTTCAGTTCTCGCCTTTGATCCCATTCAGCGACTTTTGGCTATTGGGACTTTGTCAGTTCTCTATCTCTCTGAATTTGTTTTTGATTGTTATTGTTTTTATTCATTGGGTATGGTACTGTACCTTGGACTTACGATAATGTTAAATAATTTTCTATTTATCGTCTAACAATGGTCCTACCTTGCTCAAATAGTAGGATTATCTCTGATAGAGGATACGCGTGGTTTATATAAAAAAACAATTTAATATTTATGGTACTTGGTTGTTTAGTAATGGGGGGAGGGGTTAAAAGGGTTTTTGGATTCAACATTTCAGAATAATTTGATCTCGGGTTATTCTAATTATCCGTGGTAAGAAATTTGAAGTTGCTCTTTTGTCTTTTTCAATTATTATACGGTGGTTTAGTAATTGCAGTTAGAACTGCTTCCATGCATGAGACAAATTTTATTTGGTCAAAGTGAATTCTGAAATTTAGGATGAAAAAATCTCGGTGGGTTATCCTTACTAACCTTGAAATGAAGTTCAGTTCTTTGTTAGGGTCCACGGGATGAAGGGTGATGTGATGCCTAGTTCGCTGTTTATATTGACACTTTTTTTGGGTCTTTCAGTTAAGAATGTGCATAATGATAATAATAAGAAACGGTCATTCTGTTAAGAGAAAGTCTAACTGAATTCTTGTACATGTTTAGCCAGAAAATGTGGGATGACATGATTCTTATCATAATGGTTAATGCATGATTCTTCAAATGTTATGATGACTTGACACCAGGCATATAGCATGATTTAATCATAGCTGGCAAATGGATTTCATTATAGGAGGTGAGTGTTTGATTGCTTATATTGGGTAGTTCAATGGCAGGGATGGAAGACTTAAGGTGATAGGTGGTGATAATATAGAAGGACTTTTGGTTTCTCCTAAGCAATTGCCTTACAAATACTTGGAAGTAAGTGTCATTGAACTTCTCAAATTGACATGCGGTTAGATCTTGTTGGATTTTCTATGCTGCAAAATTGTCAATTTTTTTTCCATCTAAGCTCATGTAAGTAGCATATTGATCCTTTGATTCTTTTGGCACTCGCAGTTCCTGCAAAACCAGGGGCATTTAGTTGGGGTCTTAAATGACAATGATATCCAGGTAATTTCTTTCCTACATTTAACTATCGGCTTGTGTTGATACATTTTTTCTAACAGCTTTCCCCCTAAATAGGCTAAATATTGTGGTTTTCATCAGTCCTTTACACTTATCATTGATATCTCTGAGTTATGTGGTTGCTTTCCTTTTCTAGTTTCTTTTCTTACCATTCATCATTAATTGTAGAATGGAAAGTAACGTGTGTGATTTTTCATCATCCAGCATTTTAGCATGTCAAGTCATGGTCTATATCAGTAAAGTGATTGACTAAGAGTTCCTTTCTTATAAAAGTTAAGGCTTAGAATGTCTTTTTGTATTTTTCTTATGATTTTGGCAGGTTTGGAATCTTGAGAGCCGGAGCCTTGTTTGTTCTTTAAAATGGGAATCCGATATTACTGCTTTTTCTGTGGTCAGCGGTTCACATTTCATGTATGTTTATGGAAAATTTATAAGCAGTAAATCTCTATACTTTTGCTCTTGTTCCTAGTAGTAGATAGCTGCGAATGGTTGTGATTACATTTATGCGGCCCTTTATTAGTAACATTACTTGTTATAATGTTCAGTTATGTTGGGGATCAGCATGGCTTATTTTCTGTGATAAAGTTTGAAGCTGAGAAAGGACAACTTTTGAAGGCATCATATAATTTGTCAGCAAAATTTCTAAGGGGTATTTTTTTTTTAGTTTTTTGGTCTTTTGTTTTGATGATTGATATATAATACTGATAGACTTATTTGATAAAAAATGGAAATACGATGAAAGAATTGAAGGAAAATGAACATTGACCCAAGATTGTTGTTATTCAGAAGTTGACTATGCAAGCCTCAAGAATTTCCCGTAAACAGGGTGTGTTTGAGAGCACCCAAACCTTCCTAACTTAATTCTCACTCTGTAACTGTCAAACGACTACTACCTTTATATTTTTAGTGCATAGTTACAAATTCATTTTGTTCCCTCTCTTGCCTTATTAATTCCCTACGCACACACTTTTAATCATTGGATGAATCAAATGCATACATTGCATTTTCTGAAGTCATATTGCATAGAATAGAAGCTAAAATCACTGGGTATTATTTATACAATACAACAAAAAGGGAGCTTAGCTTAGCTCCTTACAACTGTGTAAAGTCCTCATGAAAGCACAGAAAACAGTAGCAAAATTGATGAAAAAAGCCAGAGGCTGCAAAATAATCTAACCGCAGGCCAATAGGCACCAACCTTCTCTCAAAGTTCTGTTTTTCTCCTCTTGACCCTCACTTTCCTTTTAAATGTTCATCTCTCCCTCTAATCATGCCAGGATCTTCTCATCTCATGCTATATGATGTCGGTCCTTTATGCTTAGAGTCCATCTACAGTTCGGCTCACAAGTAATTATTCTTTCATTTCTTTCACCTCTCTCACTATGGAGTATGGATCCCCGTCATCCCCCTTCTCCTGGTGTAGACTTGTTTCAGTGCCTGACAATCTTATTTTCCACTCAGAAATTATGTTTGGCTCATATTGGATGAGGGTAGCACTAAGATAAACAATGCTGTGTCGCATTGCAATATTCATCTTACATAACCACTATAATCAAATATCTTGAGTTGATTCATGGCTCTGTCTTCCAGTATTTAATTTTTTTTTTTATTTTCTTTGATTTAAGAACTGCTTGTTATCATTGTTTTATTCTCTTTGACAGAAGCTGCAGGCTTTTCAGATCCCAGTGTACAACCAATCATTGGAATTCTTTTACAACCTTCTTCATCTGGGAACAGGCAAGATAATAAATAGTATACAGCACTTTAGCCTTACATCTCTTTCTGGCAAATTTATAAATTGGAATTTTTACTTGACAGCTACTTATTGATTTAGCCTAACTAACAATGCCAATTGAAAAATAGGATTTTGTAAAATTAGAGTATAACTTTTTTATTTTAACATTCATATTTTTAATTCTCACTATCAATATAATTTCTCAGATTTTCAAAAGTACTACAAACATTTGATGAAAAATGCAGAGCCATCCTCCAAAACAGTTTGTGTAATTTTTCATAGTATATATTCTCAGAGACAGAGACAACACTGCTTGATTTCATGAGTATGTATTCTATATCATATATGTATCTAAATTTTTGAACCCCTGAATGATATGATGGGTGACCATATTTCAGACAGCAAATATTTCGATCAGTAGTTTGATACAGTTGTGTGACTCATGTTCTGATCTGTATGAATTGGGGTTGTTTGCTTGTGAAGAATTCTTGACTATTTCATAGGGACTTAAATATTGTGGGATGCCTAAGTCCCACATTTAATAGTATGAGATGCTCAGTGGAGTATATAAGTGTTTGGTTCTCCCTCCTTAATAGTTTAAATGTGGATTCTCCAAGTGTTTGGATTCTTATCTGTTAGTATCAAACTAGTTGTTGATGTCTTGGAAAGGAGCTTCCTACTGAGAGTTATGAGGTGTGGAGGATTTTAAACCAGTGGAGAAGTTCAGTGAGGTGATAAACTCTTAGGGCAATTATATGATTGGGTATTATGAAGTGTCTAAGTCCCACAATAAAGTACTATAGGATGTTTGGTGAAGTATTTAAGTATTTGATTTTACCCCTTTAATAGCTAACTTTTAATCTAATATTCCATAGTTGTGTAAAAGAAGTTATATTTTCAATTCAATGAAGAATAAATTATTTTATATTTTGTAGACTCTTGATTGCATTTGAGGATGGGTTGCTCATTCTTTGGGATGTTTCTGAAGCTCGAATTGCGTTCCTTGGTGGTGGAAAAGATCTCCAATTGAAGGATGAGGATGGTAACCCTTCTACTGAAACGGGGGCTAATCCTCCAGCTAATATTATTGAACAAAATCTGGGAGACAAAGAGATAACTGCTCTTTCCTGGGCATCTTCCACTGGGTCTATTCTTGCGGTGGGATACTTAGACGGAGATATCCTTCTATGGAACTTGTCATCAGCAGCACCTTCTAAAGGTCAAGAAACTTCTAAAAATGTTATTAAGCTGCAACTTTCGACTGCAGAAAGAAGACTCCCCGTCATTGTCTTAAAATGGTCCGACAGCTATAAATCCCAAAGTGATAATTCTGGACAGTTGTTTGTCTATGGTGGTGATGATATTGGATCTGAAGAAGTTCTGACAGTAAGTTATTTGTTTGTCTGTTTATCATTTTATTTTAAATTGATTTCTATTGGTTTTATGACAATTGCTTCTGAATTATAATAAACTATACTGGTTATAAAACATCTAATACATTCAAAATTGGTTCAAGGTTGTGATTGAAACATTCTTATATGTTTCATCATTCCTAAAATCTGAAATGTATTGAAGAAGTATTTTACTTGGACTTTGCAGGATATAAAAAATAATGGAATACTCCTTATGATGTTGTAAACCTGATTGAGCACCATCCTGGTTGTATAAACTTTAAAAATATAGATATTTAATGTAGGCTTATCATCTGATTACTAAATTGAGGATTTCCCCTGATATTTTTTCATTATTTTCTTCCCATATCTTCTGTTAGTTTAAATGGTAAGGTTGAACAAATATGATGTTGAGGTTGTTGTAGGATTTCTAGTCACTTGTTACCATTGCTTGATGGCCAGTATTTTTTCTTGTTAAAATGTTTTCTAAGCATGTATGTAATGTCCCCCTAAACTTTAGAATGCCTCTCTTCATTACAGGTTTTAACTCTTGAATGGTCATCTGGAACGGAGTCTGTAAGATGCACTAATCGTGCAGACCTTACACTTAGTGGTTCTTTTGCAGACTTGACTTTACTGCCTAGTCCTGGAACAACGGGGCTGAACAGTAAAGATGAAGTTTTTGTACTTACAAACCCTGGACAACTACATTTGTATAATAGTGATAGCCTGTCCACATTGACATCCCAGCAGAAACGGACGCCATCTGTTCCTGCTGTAGAATTTCCGGTGCTAGTACCTATGACTGATCCATCTTTGACTGTTGCAAAACTTATCAGGTTGCCCAGTAAGTCAAATTCATCAAAACTTCTCACTGAGGTAACTTTTTTGCCTGCGTGTAATTTGTCACACTTTCAGTTAATCTTTGTTTGTTATATTTTTTTCATCTACTTATTTCATTTATCTTAGGTTGCTTCAGCTTTGAGAACTGGCTTGAGGCCTGGATCTGCCCCTTCAGATTGGCCCTTGACTGGGGGTGTTCCCAGTCAGTTGTCTGCAACAAAAGGTGCTGAGGTTGAGAGTGTTTATTTTGTGGGTTATTCTAATGGATCTGTCCTTGTGTGTGATGCTACACATGCAGTCTTATCTTATATTTGCTACATAGAGGGAGAGGTAAGCATTCTACAACTACTTTGTCCCCAAATCAACTCAAAGACAATGTCCTTACATTTCCACATATAATTTGTTTTTTGTCACACAATTATCTCGTTTTTTGGTAGGTGAATGGTACAAAAGTGGCTGGTTCAGATGCTCCAGTGACAAAATTGGACTTCTGCTCTGTTTCCTTACTGTTGGCCGTGGGCAATGAATGTGGTCTTGTCAGATATCTTTCTTAATATGTCAATCTATCTTACATAACACTATTTTTTCTGTGCTTATTTCCTTTGCTGTGATGACTTTAATAGGTTCGCATTTATGACCTCAAAGTCCCCTCCAATAGAAAAAATTTCCATTTTGTCACACAATCAAAAAGTGAAGGTGATTCTTAAATTTCTGTCACCATAATGGAAGTCTATCTTCTTTGTTTGAGTTTTTACCCGGCCCCTTTCTCATGTTTCTTGTGTTTCCAAAGATATCTATGCTGAAAAATGAAATTGTTATGCCTTGACTCATTGTATCGTGATTTGTGAAATGTGTTTTGCAGTTCATGATGTTCCACAAGGAAAAAAAACTCATTGTAGTGCTGTCTTTTCTCTTCTGGATTCTTCAGTACAAGCATTATCATTTGCAAATTCTGGAACCAAACTTGCTATTGGATTTTCAAGTGGTCGTGTGGGTATTATCTGACTACTTGTTAATTCTCGTTGCCTTTTTATTTGATCGTAAGGGGTAGTGGGAGGTCTCTCAATTGATACATCTTGGTAATTATCTTCTTTCCAGGTTGCAGTCTGTAATATGACTTCATTGTCAGTTTTGTTCTTGATTGATGGTGCACCTTGCTCAACATCTCCCATTACTTCATTGGTTTGGAAACAAGAAGCATGTTTTCAAAGTTATGTGAACTTAAAGCAATCAGATACAGTTTCAGGAAACTCTCTTGAAGAAATACTATTTGTGTTATCCCAAGATTCAAAACTTAACATAGTTGATGGTAATAGTGGTAAAATGATCTCTAGTCGACTATTACATGTGAAGGAATCAACTTCAATTTCAATGTATGTTATAGGCAAGTACAAATTTCATGAAGAACACAAAGCATGTTTTCAGTTTTTTTGCTCTTGAAATATCATTGAAAATTCTGACAGATTTTTGTACCTCAGAGGGTAGCATCTCAACCTCTGAAGCATCAAATGACAAGCTGCAGGATGAACTCTTGAAGAATACTGCTGATGCTAGAGCTGATGAGCAGGAAGAACCCTTATCAGCTAGGGTAAATTCATCAGAGGCGGATCTTTCCTGTTCAGAAGCCTCACATTCTGGAGATTTAATGTTGGATCCACTTGTTGTGCTATGCTGCGAGAATTCATTGCGCTTGTTCTCGTCAAAATCTTTGATAGAGGTTCATTAATTCATTATCACTTCACATTTACATTAAGTCTGTATGCGAATAAATTTGACTTATATGATAATTCTTTACAGGGACATAAGAAACCAATTCGTAAAGTGAAACATTCTAAATCTTCTTATTGGACTTCGATTCTTAAGAAAGATGATAAAGTTTATGGGCTTCTATCATTGCTTCAGACCGGAGCCTTTGAAATCAGGTGAAAGTGCTAGTGTTTTTGTTCTTTCTTCTGTTTCTAAAGGGTTGGGTTGGGGGAGTATTTTGAATAAGACAATGTGGATTCTAGCAAATCAAATTTTCTTTGAAATGATAAATTATTGGATTATTTTGCTCGTCCTTGGACAGGTCTTTGCCAGATTTGCAATTGGTTGCAGAAAGCTCTTTATTGTCAATTTTAAGATGGAATTATAAAGTGAATATGGATAAAACCATGTGTTCTGATGATTATGGACAGATAGTGCTGGTACAATTCTCTCTATAACTTTCAAATTATCAAGAATTTCATCTCTGTTTTTACGCCCTATTTTTTTACTGGATACTGTAAAACATATTTGAGTATTGAGGTGAAAGCATTCAAGTCAAATTCAAAGTCTGCAACTTTTGGTCTTCAAAGCACCCTTCTTATATTCATAACTTACAGGCTAACGGTTCTGAATTGGCATTAATCTCATTACTGGCTGGCGAAAATGAATTCAGGTATCTTTGTTATCCTGTAATGATGCAATAACATTGTGGACTTTTGGTTAAACTGTAGTAATAAGGAAGAAAAAGATGACTAACATTGCTATCCTGCTTTAGTAATCTGGAGCATCTGCCTTGTCTTCATGACAAAGTTCTTGCAGCCGCAGCTGATGCTGCCTTTAGATTCTCTACAAATCAGAAGAAAAAACAGGTTTGAGGTTCTTTGATTTACCTTAGTTTGGATCCTAATGTTCACACCATTAAAAAGTTGTTTAATTAGCTTAACCATTTTGGTGCAGACCATGGTACCAGGGATTCTAGGTGGTATTGTCAAAGGACTTAAAGGAGGAAAACCCTCTCAAACAGATGTGACTAAAAGTCCAGCCTCCGATTTTGGTAATTTGGAAGACATTTTCTTTAAGCCCCTGTTGCCTGATCCCCTTCCAACAGTGGATGTCGCAGATAATAAAGTGGAGCTTGATATAGGTTTACATTTTTGTTTAAACTTGGTGTTTATTGGATTTCATAACTAGAACAATTCCACACTTTGAAGTTTGAATTGTCAAAAACAAAACCTCAAAATATTCTTTTTTTGGGCACAGATGACATTGAAATAGATGAGCCCAACCCGCCAATAATCAAGACTTCTACTTCATCTCCTGATGTTAAAAACAAGCAAAAAGGTAAATCACTTTCTCAAAACATGTATCATATTTTAACTACAAAGATTAGTGACAGTTTCTTCCTTTTGCCTGCAGATAAGTTACGAGATAGGGAGAAATTGTTTGAAGGTGGTACCAATAAGGATGATGTAAAGCCAAGGCTTAGAACACCTGAAGAAATTATGGCTGCTTATAGAAAAACTGGGGTAGTGCTAAGCTGTCCATCCTCTTTGTCTTGTATCAATGAGTTAAATTATTAATCAACATCTGATTTCAGGATGCTTCTTCAGCTGCTGCACAAGCAAGAAACAAGCTTATGGAGAGGCAGGAAAAATTAGAGGTAGAAAATTATCTCATCTCATCATGCCAACTTACATAACTTACAATCAAATTCTGTTGCTGGGCAATTCTTTAAAATAAACAGGGAAACACCTTTTGTTTAGTCCTTATGTAAAAAAAATTCGTTTTTAGCACTATATTTAACAAAAAACGATTTTTTTGTAGGGAAAACTATATGGTTTTAATCCCTTAGTAGGATTAACAACAGAACTTTTGTAATTTTTAGACTAATACTTGTAGAGACCAATGCAAAAAAATGTCATTTTCAAAGACTAAACTTATTTAAGCCAACCTTTTTTTTTCATCTTTTACATTGAAGTTGCTGTTTGTCTATTTTTCTATTGTTAAATATAAAACATCTCTTCACTCTCTAGTCTTTTAGTACGAAGGGGTCACTAATTTCTTATGCTTGAAGCATCTTTATCATGATTCATAAACGCTGCCAAAATGAAGTTTTACTGTTCAATTTGATTCAGAGAATCAGCCAACGCACTGCCGAATTGCAAAGTGGAGCTGAAGACTTTGCATCATTAGCAAATGAGCTTGTCAAGACCATGGAAAGGAGGAAATGGTGGCAAATATAGAAAAAAAAAATTGTATGTATTTATTTTCTTGTATATATTTGTGGCTGTTAGCGTTGTTTTTGTTTCATCTGTGGAATAGAATTAGCAAAAGGAAAACACATAACATCTGCAGAGTTAGTAGTTACTGATTCTTTACAACTACTACAATTATGTCATTATTTGTTTTCACAATTTGAGATATTTGAATCATATCAGTTTCATATTGTGTAATAGTGATAGATATAAAGAATATAACGAGAGAAAAAAGTTGCAGTTTTGAAATATTTTTTTTTTTCAAATATGTGAATGCTATGCTTAGATTTTTTAATTAGTCATCTTTGTTAGAAAATGTAAATGAGTGAAGTATGGATTTCGGAAAACACTTTGAACAAAGATTGGGATCATATGGTAGAGCATGATGTTACATGTAGCAAATCTTATGAAAAAAAGTTGTGTAAGATTAGTTAGTATTAAAAGAGTAATGTTCCTTTTTGTTCTAAAACAAATTTGTTATGATTATCTCTTCCAAATGGAAAGTCTATTCAGAATGCACTTGTGATATTGCATAATGAATCAGTAATGTTTCTTTTCTTTCAAATAATTGAACTGAATCATTTTATAAAAAATGGTCTGTTAAGATTTAGTTTTTTCAAGAAATTTAACTAGATTTAATTTTTTCAAAGAATTTAGCCAGATTGAATGAACTATTTTATAAAATCTGTTCAGTCAATTGAACTGTGTTCATAAAATTGTTTGATTAAGATTGTTTTTAAATCAGTTTGATTGTTTTTGGATTTTCTTTTATCAGGTTGATTCAGTTCTGAAACAGTTTTGTTCAAAATATTTTACACATAATTCTCAACACTTATAACACTATATTCCCTGTCCTTTTTCATAAGAAAGACTTGATGCCAACTTTTTTTTATCAAAAACATATACGAATAATTTATTTCATAAATATTTCTGAAAAAAATAATAAATAAATTTGTTTACAAGCTAAAATTAGTTTATACCTAAATTAATTCGTAGGTTTGTTTATATAATTTCTTAATTTTGTTATCTTTAATTTATATATAAATTAATTTTAGTTTATAAATAATTAGTATTTTATTTTTCTCCTAAAAAAAAGTTTGACCAAATATTTTTTTAACCGTTTTAGTGTCATTGGTGACAACCATTCATAAAAATTATTAATTGATTTAGAAAATTATTGAAATTAAAATAACTGGATTTTGATTCAAACATTAACTGCAGCATCATACTCTTATTCATCTTAATTTTTGACAAATTAGAATGATTACATGATCAGGAGTGCTTTGAGAGAGTAACTGAAAAAATAATTAAAAACTAAAAAGATGGTAATTTTTGTTGAAGGTTGTATTTCGTTATTAAGTAGAAATTTTTAGTGAGATTAGTAATAATTTAGTTGGTAACTTTAAAATAACATAAAAAGAAATATTTATGCAAATTCTTTATTTATATACAAAAGATGATTTAGGAAATTCTAGTTTTAGTTTATTTTTTAAAGTTCATAACAAAATTTAATAACGTTTTATTCCCGTGATGAATCCCTAGACATGATTTTTCTTTATATTTGACTTTCTTCAGCAAAGTTAATCTAACCTCTGGAAGAAATTTGATTTATGTGTATTTTATTTAAATAATTTTCCCAAATAATTTTACTATTAACAACACAAAATATTACTATTAAAAGCCTAAACCCTAAAATATGGAAAAAAAAATCAAAACCTTGTTTTAAAACCAAATTCAAAACAATAAAACATAAAAGAAAATATAATAATAAAAAACACATCCTCACATAATCTAAGAGACTTATATCCATGAATTATTCATTAGTTTTTAATATGTTAACATATAAATGAGATACTAATGTATTTTTCAACTTACATTATCATTTTTACAATAACTTCATAATTCATTTATCTTTACTTATTGATTTACCACATAATTTAAACTGATTTACAATACAATCTAAACAAATAATCATATTTTCTTATTATAATTATAGCTAGTTGTAATTCTTTTTATAATATTTGTATTTGTCACATTTTTCACAATCAAACAATACATGTCTTTATTATTTATGTTTTCGTTATTTTGTAGTCATCTGTTGTATTTAAACTTGATATGACAATGACAATTTCAAACTTGAGTACTAACTTTAAAGACTCTTAAAGACTCATTTAACTAGGTCATTCTATGTATCAAACGCGTACAAACAAAAATATTATAATATTAAGATATGTCACTTGTCAAAGTTTGAGTATAAATAATGAAAGATTTACTTCTATTTGAGTGATTCATTACAATCTCTTTTAAAAAAAAATTATGACATTTCATCATATTAAGAAAGTCATTAATATCGGTCAATATATCAACTTTGTTCAATATTTTACTCAAAAATTGATTATCCATTTTTATCAAATATAATTTTCATCACAACTTTCCAAAACATAAAATCTTTTTCAAGCAATAAAATTTACTATTTTCTATAATACAAAATTAAAAAAAAAAATTAGAAAACAACTTCTCGATTACATAATCCAAAAGTTAAATACATATTTTTAAATTGTTCAATATAAAAATATGTTACAAATTATATTTTGGATTTATGTGAGTATAATTTGGATTTATGTGAGTGTTTATCTTGGATTGTAAAATTTGAAACTTCATTAATTTTAACTACATATTACACAATTTTAAAATGCAACAATTGACTTTTCAAAAAATTAATAACTACATTAAATACAATTTTTTATTATTATTTTGAATTGCATAATCCGAATCACTTTCCAATTCTACAATCTAAAAATAACTTAAAAATCAACACCATTTCCACTATTATTTAAATACTTAAAAAAAATATTTAAAGGAGTTAACTAACTTCAACCTCTATAAAACCTTAAGTCAACCTCTATAAAACCTTAATCTCCACTAATACTATTACTTCTTCCAACACCAATGTCTAATGAATAACTCATAGGGAGAACCAATGAAGAGCAGCATAACAATTCAGCTTTTGAAGATTGAAAGAGTGATAAATCAGAAAGGGTAAAATCAATATTTTTAAAAGATAGGACGTACAAGTGAAAAATATGAGTGTAAGAATTATGATATGTTTACTTAGACCTAAATTCAACCCAAATTCGAGTTAGTACCAGATATGTTTCTTCTTGTACTTCTACATTCTTTGAAATAATAAAATTACCTTTCACAATTTTAGATGATTTTGGAATAAGGTTCCATAAATAAAAAGTGTTTTCTAAAAATAAAGCTATAATAAAATTTTAAATTTCAAAAAATGGAGAATATTTCATATATGCTAATTAATCTTAACATTATTATTTAAACAAGCTAGAAAGAAAAATCATAAATGTCTTATTTCAGATAAGAAATTTGCAATGATATGTTAATATAGATGTGTTTGTATTAGGGAAGGTATTTGAGGAAGTGAATTTGAAGTAATTTAAGAAGAAAATTTATTGAAGTTCGTAAGTTATGTCCTGATTGTGGGAAATTTTTTTATTTTTTTTAAAAAGTATAAAATGTAATTTTACAAATTTACCTTGTCTTAAAAATATTTGAATAAAAAATAATAATAAAATTAATTATATATTTATTTTTATAATTAATAATAATTTTATTTTATATAATTTTTTATATAAATAACTATTTTTATTTTTATTAATTATTATTACTTATTTTTATTAATAATATTATTAAATATTTTATACAAATAAATATAAAATAAAAGGTTTAATTACCTTTTTCGTCCCTATATTTATAACCAATAGTCAATTTAGTATAGTGGATTTTAAAAAATTCAATTTGGTCCCTAAGTTTTTTAAAATGTATTCAAAATGGTCCTTTCTGTTAAATATCACCAAATGGCGTTAAATGGTGCTTATGTGGTAGACACGTGTAAGTTACGTGGATTGTGCTTACATTACTTTGGTGAATACTGAATTAGGGTTTAGGTTATTCAAATTGGGGATTTCGAATTTCTGATTTAGGGTTTCTGATACGAGGATTGCTC
>Ga0123342_1005886_pt1 | contig 17406 bp, 20 predicted proteins | sample Turbeawhitnodule_FD_89960 | JGI IMG/M metagenome (GOLD analysis project Ga0123342, IMG submission 89960) | Root nodule microbial communities of legume samples collected from Mexico - Turtle bean Mexico white nodule | ecosystem: Host-associated > Plants > Roots > Nodule | place: Mexico: Nepantla... | reverse complement strand
CAATCGGTTGTTTTGGTTTTGACAGCTCAACCATTTGAAAAACAGTTTTCAACCTTTTCTAAAAACACCTAAGTATAAAACAATCGGTTGTTTCGACAAAACAACAAGTTGTTTTTCACTTAGCTTGAAAAACACTTTTCTTTTAAAAGGATTGAGAGTGCTTATGCTTTGGATTCAATCAAGAGTGGATTACATATTAAATCTACCCCAGATCCTATCTAAAAGATAACACAACAACAACAAGCACAACCAACCTTCATCATCCTTCAAAGGGTTTGGATTCTTCAAAGCTTGAACACCACTTGGTTCAACAATGACAATGGATAGAAAAATATTGTCTAAAATAGATATAAGCAATGTTTTTTTTTTTTATTGTTTTCCACATAAAAATATTTATTTTTCTCTTACTGAAAGTATTTAAAAAAAAACGTTGTTTATTTGTTTTAGGCAACAATTTGCAAAACATAGAACAACATAAACATCATGAAAACCAAGATTAGAACATGTGTCCAGAGTTAGATATCCAATCTCAATTCTCATTTGTTCTTCGTCTTCATACATACTGCGCTTACAAGAGTGATGCCATTTCTCCTTCCACCCTTGTAACACCACTCAACGCGATAATCTATTTCCACCATGCACACACCTTTCCTTTTTTCCATTCCAATAAGCCAATGCACCAACCCTCTCATTTTGTTTTGTATCCTCCCACCCATCACTATCCCTATCCCAATCCCAATCTAAATCTGAATATGTTGTTTTTATATATTTTCATTCCCTTCCTCTGGTTGGGATTGGATTGCATCATCCTTTGACGCTAAGATTGGGTGTGGTGTCAAAATCTGGTAGCTCACCCAACCCAACCTAGATGTAGATGCAAACCCTGGGTTTGTTGGTGGCCCCTGTTATTTGATTTTACCACAGGTTCCTCTAAATTTTTATCCGCTTCCTTCACCTCATGTTCATGGATTCCCTTCCACCTTCAACTTCCTCCCCCAACTCACTAAACATGGTTGGGGTTTTCTCCTACTTGGTTACGTTTCTCGCATCTTCAACATTCTCAAACTCCGATTGATCTTCCTGTTATGTCTCTACTCCTCTCAAATGACGAAAAACCACTGACTATGTGTTTAACGTAATGTCTGAAGATGATGGTGAAGGCGGAGCAACAACGGTTCAATGCGGCATGCTTGGAGATTTAGAAGGAGAAGGGTGAAGCGGCCTCCGCAAACGAGGAGCCGATGGCGATGATTCTGCGATTGCACATAGAGAAGAGCACTGTGGAGATTCTGGCAAATCAATTCCAGAGGGTGGCGGAACAGAAACAAGAGTATGATCTCGAAGTGATTAAGTCGCTACAGTGGACAATGGAGCAAGTGAAGTCATAGAAGAATCTTCTCGAACGGTAGTTAAGGGTTTTGAGGGAGAGGCTCAGAGACTTCTTCAATGATCACACGATTCAGTAGCGACAACATGAATAAGAACTTGAACATGGTACAATCAGTGATGTGGGCCACATAGGTTATTGTGATGAGGATGTTGATAATGGTAGCGGGTTCTAGAATTTCTCTGTTGAATATAATGATTTAGATGTGCCCTCTTCGCAAAACCACTTTCCCTCACATACACCACAGTTCTTGTAAGTTCACATGATGCACATGGACATGGTTGTTCAATGAAAAAAAAGTTCCTTTTTTCCTTTCAAATGACAAAGTTTGATTTGATTAATCTGATTAGAGTGATTGAAATTCTGCAAACAGTTTCAATTATATTGTTTGATTGGCTGATTGTTGTTAAAACTTCATTCTTACCCAATCTTTTCGAAAATCTTTTGACAAACAATTCACCCCCTCCTGTTTAAGCCATTAATTCTAACAGTAGCCATGCATAATAGTTCCAAAATAAAGTGCTTAGAATACTAGAGCACATTACAGTCCATGAATAAAACCCAAACAATGCAGGAAATAAAAATAAATTGTTCAACAGGACACATGATATGAAGCGTAAGAAAAGAGATCACATGTGCTTGTAGTACAACTCTAAAAGCTGATCCTGAACACCTTCAATCTGATATTCAAGGTGTTGAAACCTAGTCTGAGTCATGTCAAAATAGGTCCTCTGGTCAATGGAGAGAGTTTCCATGCGATGAAGAACTTATTTCAAAGCTAGAGAGTGGTTCACCATGGTACTCTAGTGCTTGATATGCAACTAGTGCATTGAAATTGTTGGCAACAACTGTAGAGCATGGGAGCTTTGATGTTTCAAATCCATGATGAAGCTTGAAGCCTTACTGCTTTTGGTTTGGGTTTAGACTAGAGTTTTTAGAATCTATGTAAAGATCAGTTCTTAATCCTTGCACAAAGCTTGCCTAGTCTATTTTAAAAAACAAAGTGTTTTTCTAAGAAAAGAGAAAAACGACCGGTTGAATTATCGAAATAATCAGTTGTTTCCCACTCTGCTGGCTTAAAGGTTTTGAAACCGTTTTTTGACTTGGTTATGTAATTGCCTAACCAATTCAACCGGTTAAGTCGTGTTTTCAACCGGTTGATTGTGACTTTCTCTAACAGTTTTTTGAAAAACCTGTTATTCTGTTTTGGGTGTGATCAAAACTGCTTTGGGTCATTAATGCTGCCTTGAATGGCTAGATTTTAAGTGCTATAAATATAACCCTTCTTTCAAAACAAAATACAACAAATTTTTACACAGTTTGAAACCAAAGAGAGATTGAGATTAGTTTTTGAAAGAAGTTTTCAAAAGGTTTGCAAGATTGTCGTTAAGCTTTGCAATGGTACAAGATCTGATCATATGACTTTCTGGTTTGTGTAATCTCAGATATTTTCTATTCCTTTCATGATTCTTGTAATTGTACTTTCATAAACTTGTAAGTGTGTGTGAAATCATGAAAAGTCAGAGGGTGTTCTGACTTGAGGTGTGTGGTGTTGCACAGAGGGTGACTGGGTCTTGTGGTTTTCAAGATCAACTCTTTGTGGTTGTGTGGTGTAATCTGTAAGTGATTACTAGTGGAACTGAGAGGTTGTTCTGAGAACTGGATGTAGCTCAAGGTTGAGTGAACTAGTATAAACCTTGTGTGTATATATCTCTCTTTAAACTCTCTAACTGTTTGATATTTTCGCTGCTATAAACAACCGATTAAATTGTGTTTTAACCAATTGAAATTCTGATATCTGTTTCTGTTAGACTGTTTGATTGACTTTCTGAAATGCTTATCTGAGTTGTTTGTTAAAGATTCATTCTAAAGTAAAGTAATTGCGAAAATCTTTTAGAAACAATTCACCCCCCTCTTGTTTAAGCCATCAATTCTAACACAACACTATAGGACAAAGCATATTGAGATCTGGCATCACTTTATTCGTGACCATGTCAGCAATGGAGATTGTGAGATTTAGTTTCTCTCATCAGAAAGCCAACTTGCAGACATTTTCACAAAGCCCTTATCGAATGACAAGTTCTATTCTCTAAGGAATGAGTTGGGTATAATTGATATGCATGCTTTATCTTAAGTTTTTTAATCCTTCCTTTATCTATTTGTGAAGACAAATAAGGGGAGAAGTGTGTTTGGATATGTAATGTTCTTGTTATTTGTGCTTTTACTGCCTTTGAACATTGCTTAACACTACTATAATTGGTTTAAATTTGAAATTTTAAAGCTGTTAAAACTCTTATACAAAATTTCACCCGGTTATTCCTGCGAAATAACCGATTGTTTATCTGTGTTTGCACCTCTGTATGTTGACTAGTTTCTCACACTAATTTGGCTAATGTTCCTATTTGGAAATCACCTAGTGGATACTGGTTTGTGGTGTTTGTTTGATTGGAATAGATTAACCTGTGTTTCTATGTTTGCTCATGAATGCAGGTTGTACAAATTCTAGACAAGAACATTCCTAAAAGCATCCCAAGGATTTGTCTCCATCAAATAGGGGGAGATTGTAGAGTATGCGAGCTTTGATGTTTCAAATCCATGATGAAACTTGAAGCCTTGCTGCTTTTGGTTTGGGTTTAGATTAGAGTGTTTAGAATCTATATAAATATCAGTTCTTAATCCTTGCACAAAGCTTGCCCAATCTGTTTTAAAAAACAAAGTGTTTTTCTAAGCAAGGAGAAAAATAACTAGTTGAATTATCAAAATAATCGGTTGTTTGTCATTTAGCTGACTTAAAGGTTTTGAAACTGTTTTTGACTTGGTTATGTAACGGCCTAACCAATTCAACCGGTTAAATAGTGTTTTCAACCGGTTGATTGTGACTTTCTCTAAAAGTTTTTTGAAAAACCTGTTATTCTGTTTTGGGTGTGGTCAAAACTGCGTTGGGTCATTAATGCTACCTTGAATGGCTAGATTTTAAGTGCTATAAATATAACCCTTCTTTCAAAACAAAATACAACAAGTTTTTACACAGTTTGAAATCAAAGAGAGATTGAGATTAGTTTTTAAAAGAAGTTTTAAAAAGGTTTGCAAGATTGATGTTAAGCTTTGCACTGGTACAAGATCTGATCATAGGACCTCCTCGTTTGTGTAATCTCAGGTGTTTTCTATTCCTTTCATGATTCTTGTAATTGTACTTTCATACACTTGTAAGTGTGTGTGAAATCCTGCAAAGTCAGAGGGTGTTCTGACTTGAGGTGTGTGGTGTTGCAAAGAGGGTGAGTGGGTCTTGTGGTTTTCAAGGTCACCTCTTTGTGGTTGTGTGGTGTAATCTGTAAGTGATTACTAGTGGAACTGAGAGGTTGTTCTATGAACTGGATATAGCTCAAGGTTGAGTGAACAAGTATAAAATTTGTTGTGTAAATCTCTCTATCTCAAACTCCTTATAACTGTTTGTTTTAATTATGCTTTTGTTGTTGATATAAACAATCAATTAAAACACAATTTCAATCGACTAAAATTCTGAAAATAGTTTCTGTATCATTGGTTGATTGCTTTCCTTAATTCCTTATCTGTGATTGTTTGATAAATGTTCATTCTTAAACAATCTTTGCGAAAATCTTTGACAAACAATTCACCCCCTCTTGTTTATGCTATCAATTCTTACAACAACATTTTCATGCATTGATGGGGCTGGTGAATTCTCCCTCTAAGAAGGGGAATTATGCATCTCATAACATGATGCCTTAACAACTTCTACTATCTCATCCTCCATGTGAGGAGTAACCTCATTCTCATCTGCATGATTACGGTTAGATGCACCATATTCCATTCTGGGGGCATGATTTCTCCTGAATACCAATGTGTTGTCCACCTTGTGAAAGCCCATCTTGATGAGAGTTGAGTTATCCATTTCATTTGCTGCTTTGATAGTCTCATTCTCTCAAAACAGTCAATCAATTTTGAGACAAAAATAGCATATGGAAAACGATAATCAGTGAGCCTTTTTATTTTAACATATGTTCCATCATAACACTCACCCAATTAACCTTAATTCTGTTTATTATACAGTAAAGCAGAATTAAATCTTTTTCATAAAGTACAACATGGTTACTACCTCGAGGAGAGAGCTGCCATGCAATGATGTATGCCAAAATTCGTGGAGTAAGATTCAGGTTACCTGCATGAAACCTGTTTATAGGTTTGGCTGAATTTCTTACACAACTTCTGTAGAATTGAATCTTGTTAAATTCTTGAATCCCACCAGAGTTTCCTTTGCTCACTTTCAGTCCAAAGTATTTGATTCCAACAATGTTGTTCCACACTTCATTTGTGATAATCGGCTTCACACCCTTCACATATGAGACAAGGTTTTTCCCATCCGGGTAAGGTTAGTGTAGAAAACCTTCACCAGATCTGGATACACATTTCCAGTCATCTCCAAGAATTGTTTCAGCCTTTGATGCTTGAGAACAACTCTTGGTTATGCTAAGTTCTCACCCTTCATTCAGGAAAACTCCAATACCTTTGGTACATTAATTTGCTTTCTACTCATCTCATGTATGAAGGTGGTCATGGCTTCAGCATCTCTAGCAAACCAATTTTCCAGAATCCCTTGACTGCTGCTCTTCTGTTCACGTGATCTTCTCTTTTTGAATCTGCATTTAACTGGACAACTTGGAGATTATGGTGATAAGGTGTAGAAAATAACAATTTCAGGCATAGGCTTATGTAGAAAGAAGGAGTTCAGAAGTTCGAATATAGAATTAAAAGAAACATGCAACACATGTGTGCACATGTTTGATTCCTGAAGTACAACAGGATTCAGTTTTGGGTACAACAAGAATATTTTGAAAATAAAATTTTCAGTTTTGTTTTTATTCATAACCCAATCAATACATTTTATGACCTAATGAATACATCAATTCAATTCAGATTTCCTAGACAAAGTAGTCAGAAAATTGTTGGTCAATAACCACCATAAAGAACTAGTCAATGGTCAAAAGAAAAGAATTTATTTCTCTTTCCTAGTCATAATTGTGATCCTTAACCAAACAAACAACATGTTAAAACGAGAAACAACAAATTAAAATTTTACTGTTGTGAGCAACTTATGTTTATTATGCCTAATTCATTTAGCATAAAATTGAACCTATCTTTGGCAAGAGGTTTTGTGAAAAGATAAGCTAATTGTAGTTCAAATGCAATGAATTTTATTTCACAATTCCCATTAGCAATATGTTCATGTAGAAAATGATGTCTTATCTCAATATGCTTAGTTCTATAATGCATAACAAGATTTTTTAGTTAATGACACTGGTGTAATCAATAGCATAGGTATTCTACTTAGCATGATACCAAAATCACTTAGCTGTTTTTTTAACCTTTAAGGTTTGAGCATAGCAACATTCAGCAACAATATACTCTGCCTCAGCTGTAGAAAGGGCAACACTTGCTTGTTTCTTGCAATGCCAAGAGATTAAGCTTGTTCCAAGCATATGGCAAGTTCCGCTTGTGCTTTTCCTATCAATTTTGCAACCTGCAAAATCTGAATCAGAAAAACCAATTAAGTTTAGAGATACATTGCATGGATACCATAGGCCAACTTCTTTGGTTACTTCTAAGTATTTTAGAATCCTTTTAGTAGCATTGAGATGTGATTCCTTTGGAGCAGATTGGAACCTGCCACACATACATACAACAGACATGATATTAGGTCTACTAGTTGTTATGTACAACAAAGAGCCTATTAAACCTCTACATCTGGTTTGATCAACAGGTTTTTCAGCAGGGTCTTGGTCAAGGTGACAACTTGTAGAAATTGGTGTGTTGATTGCTTGCACTGGTTGATCTCAAAATTTCTAAGCAAATCTTTGCAATATTTGGCTTGATTTATAAAAATGCCATCCTTTAGCTATTTGACTTGTAGGCTGAGAAAGTAATTCAGTTTCCCCATCATGGACATCTAGAATTCACTTTTCATAACCTCTACAAATGCTTCACATAACTCTTCATTTGTGGAACCGAAAATGATATCATCCACATAGACCTGCACAAATATGATATCTTCTTTCCTTTTCTTTATGAACAATGTCTTGACAGATGTGCCATGATTGTATCCTTGAGACAACAGAAAATCACTTAATCTTTCATACCATTGTCTAGGAGCTTGTTTAAGTCCATAAAGAGCCTTTTTGAGCTTGAATACATGGTTAGGAAACTTATGATCCTCAAATCCCGGGGGCTGTGAAACAAAAACTTCTTCATTTAGGTAGCCATTTAGGAAGGCACTCTTGACATCCATTTGAAATAATTTGAATCCTTTTATCGAGGAGAAAGCAAGATGAAGTCTGACAACTTCAAGTCTTGCCACTGGTGCGTAAGTTTCATCATAATCAATTCCCTATTCCTAGTTATAGCCCTTGACAACCACCCTTGCTTTGTTCCTTGTGATTACTCCATGCTCATCCATCTTGTTTTTTTACACCCACTTGGTTCCTATGATATTCATCTCAGATGTTCTTAGGACTAGAGACCACACTTCACTCCTTGTAAATTGATTTAGCTCTTCTTGCATGGCCAAGATCCAATTGCTATCTTGTAGAGCTTCATTCAAATTTTTGGGCTCCACTTGTGAGACAAATGCCATTACAGAGATTATTCAAAGACTTCCTGGTTGCCAATTACATTCTCAAGTGTTAGGTCTTTAGGAGTCTTCCACTCTTTTGGTAAATCTACATTCACAATAGGTTCTTTGACATCACATGTATCAATTATATCAAGGTCAATAGATTGATTGTTTTGAAGTATGGTTCTTAAATCATCTACTCCAAGTTCATCTATTATAGGTTTAGGCAGATAGTTATCAGATTCATCAAACACCACATGCATAGATTCTTTCATAGTAAGCATGTCCATTAATAACATAGCCAATATGTATTCCCTCATCGGATTATGATCAAATTTGCCCAGATTATCTTTCCCATTATTCAAAATAAACCATTTGCAACCAAAGATTCTAAGATGGCTAATACTAGGATTTCTACCTCTATAAAGTTCATAGGGAGTTTTCTTAAGGTCTAATTAATGTCCTGCATATGCCCAGAAATACTTAGGTAAAACACCTTATTCTAGGGTGTACGAAATAAAAAATTATTTGGCATATGTGCGATAAGTGGGCAGGGATATAGTCTAACCATCACACGGATTTAATGCACCATTTTCACCAGTTCCACTTATTTGATCTGAATGCAAAAAAAAAAAAAAAGATATGTAAAGGAATGTGGATTGCTGTAGTTTGGATGTTACAGAAGCATTGAAATAATATCTTGTTCAAGAATTGTAAGATGGACACAAAAGATATATTCTTCTATTTGGCACAACTTTATGCCTGGGTATGGATGACTCATAAAATACCTAAAACTAGGTTATCTTACTCCGACTGGGTGTAATGTCCAAATGTATGCTTAATATCTTTGTGAGTAGAATTTTGTCTAGATTTAGTGTGGGGTACATACACTTCTGTTTGTGTACTGAAAATGTTATTAGATGCAGGTAAAACAACAAAGGATCTCTGTGCCAAAAAATGCACCAATTATGACCTTTTTGCAATATAGACACAACTCTCAATTCTCTGGAACACATGGAGACTGCAGGCTTCCCTCAAGGGAAGCATATGCCAACATCTTGGGTTGATTCTAAGGAAAATATAGATATAAACAATGGAAGGCTTGAATGCAACATGATCAAACATAATGGAAAGAGATTACATGTGGCAACAGGGATACAAAATACCATTATGGGATGTGTAATTTGAACAAGAAGCTGCTCAACAACTCTGCAATACTTTTTGGCTTACTATATGTAATTATTGTACATTCTTGATTTTACTGCAATTACTGTGGCTTATTTTGTCAAGATGTTGATACAACTGATGAAATGGCTGAAAGCAGGGAACAAATACAACAATATGATCTCTTTCTAAAGTCATTTTCATGTATTGACTGATTGAAAGATAGGAATAGTTCGTAGGTGTATAGATATTTTTGCAACTGGCTTTGAAAGAGTCTTTCTTTGTTTAGGAAGGAAGGATAATTAGGTGGGGTGAATTAGAACCTAGACTTTTGTACACGGGTTGGAACATTCCTTAAATACTTCGTTTTAATTATACTATTTTTTGTCGATAAAAAAAATCTTCTATGTTGTCTTTGAGAAGAGAATGCTCTTTTGTTTATCTCTTTATTTTATTTTTTTGGAATAAACTCCAAGCAATATAGGTTAAAAAATAGGTTTTGAAATAAAACTAATCCAAAATTAAAAAAATAGAAAATAAGAGGAAGATGACTCGCTTTAAACCTTTATCCTAATATATTCACAATAGTAGAATGTATTTTCAAAAGGTTAAAAAAAATTTAAATGACTAAGTTCACCAAACCAGACCAAGTCAAATAAAATATAATTTAAAAATATTTTCTAAAATTAATAAAATAAAGATGTCAATATTTTGAAATATACATCAAAATATGATATCCAATTTATTTATACATTGTTGAACTTGTTAATTTTTATTTAATATGAAACTTCAAATAAGTTAAGTTTTCAATAAAAGTTGAGGATAAAAAGAAACCCACTTACCACATATTGGTGGTTTAGGTAAACATGGATTGAGCAAGTAATAACACTAACACATTTGATTTAACCTCTAAAAGATTATACGAAAAAGCCAACCCATATTTGTTTGATTGCTATCTTTGGCTTAAAATAGCAAGTGTGGCCACTCCTTGACCCCAAGTTGTATACAAAATGTTCACCACAAATTGGAGAAGAAAAGGGAAACCCTTTTAGGATAAAAGTGCACGAAAGCGTCCTTATTGGATAAGTGGAAGAAGAAGACCTCAAAGTGTGACTCATTTCGCATATTCATGGCATGTTCACCTTCATACACGACAATCTCGAAACCTCCCCATCTAGTCTAAGTTCAATGTCTCAAATGCTTGGAAGAAATACGAAAACGTAGACCAAAGCATGCCCTAGAATTCACACGCACTCATCAGAAGGGCTATAAAACCTATTTTGTTGAAAAAACAGTTTAAAAAATTATTTTGTTGAAAAATCAGTTTAAAAAAATATTTTGTTGATAACTGCTGTGTTCTATATCATTGCTTGATGGATTATATATTGTTTTAGAAACAAAACAAATTGATGTAACAAAAAGGAAAAATATGGTGTACTATACTGCAAATGTTCAAGGAGAGCCCCTATGAGGAAAGAGACAAATAAAATAAAAAGAAGAGATGCAGACGTAAGCAGAATAGTTTGAATAATTTTTACAAGGTTATATTCAAATTTTGTTGTTTTCAAATAAATTTGTGTGCACTTTTAATTAATTAATTAATGTATTTCTACCATTTGAAATAGAGCAATTCACATTTATATGATAAAAAAATTATTTAGAATCTAACTGTAATTAATATATTCTTATTCGTAAAAACATTTATATTTTTTTTAATAAAAAAAATATATAAATAAAGAATATATATAGAGCATCACAACTCGTATACACAATTTTGTACGTAAAGAGGAAAGCTATTGCAATAAGCTACATACTAACCGTTATAAAACAATAACTTACAAAATAATTGACCACTTATCACCTTAGATCAATTATATCGCTTTCCCAAAAAAAGCTCAATTAAGATATTACAATCCAGATAGATTAACATTTGAGAAAAAATACATAATGATAGGTAGCAACAAAGAGAATATTAGATAGCTTTATTCAAATCTGAGCACGGTCTCAATGTTGTAACAATTAAGTTAAAATGTTCCTAAACCCAAAATATGGATTCTCACTCCATAGTTTTTTTTTATCAGCGAAAAATGAATTAATAAATATGAGGTATTTCAGGGATACCTCAACCCATATATATAAGACCTATATTACGCTCAAAATACAGACACCTACGTTCAAGAAATAGAGTTCCTAGAAAAATTAACAATCCTCATACAAATTATTGGCTCAATACACCAATATGAGAATGAAAAGAATAAGCCTCGCGCTTTGGACACAATCCATGGTCGAGCCTTCAACTGCGACAGAGCAAAGATTTCAATGGAATTAATCCTGCCACTTCTTAAAACCCTATGTTCCTATGTTTCCACAATTCCCTTACCACTGTTATCCACACACCTCCCATACCTGGTTTACACTTTCCGTTATCCTGCTCATCCTAAAGCTTAAGAAATGGTTTTTTGGCTCCCTATGATCCGTCGAAGCCATCCCCACCCACTCATAGCACTTAGACCACACAAGTCAAGCAACTCTACACGTACAAAAGAGGTGAGACATAGTTTCCTCCTCCCTGCACATGTTGCAGATATTGGTGGTCAATCCTATCCCCCTCCTCACCAGACTTTCTTTAGATGCTATTTTGTCTTCCAAAACCTCCATGTCGTGAGATGTGTAGATGACTATGCCTTTAACCTCCAAAAACCCACATATAGATCCCTCTCTCCCCTATAAGAGTCATCCTTGAGAATTTTGTATGCAGATTTAACTGTGAATACGGTTGTCTCTCTATCTTTCCACATCCAAGAGTCCTCCTTGACCACCCTTACCCTTTGATCCCCCAGAATTTGCATTAGCTGATGTTCCTAATTTTGTTCCCATCCAAACAAGTTTCTTCTCCACTCGATCTTCCATGTCCACCCTAAGTTTCTGATCTCTCCCTTGCCTGCCATATAAATGAGTCCTTGTTCGAACAGGTGGAATGAAGTCTCAGAAATAATTCCTTCAAGGTTGTACTGCCCGAACATTTATCTTCCGAAAACCTGATCTCCCTCCCATTCCCTACCTCCCAAGAAAAGTTAGCCTCAAACTTGTCTTTCCATTTGTCGAGAGACCAAACCTCCTTCAAATCCCTCCACCAAAGAGAATCTGAGCATCTATTTCTTTGACTCCGTAGATCCCTCTAACCTCCATATTTTGAATCCACCACCTCTTTCCACAAACCCTGCTTTTGATAACCTAAGCACCATATCCATTTTCCTAACAGATCAAAATTAAACCGCCTTATGTGAATCATTCCATGGCCCCTCTTCATTTGACTCGCACACCTTTTCCCATGATGCACACACTATTTTCCTACCGACCGAGTCCCAACCCCACAGGAAGTTCCTCTACAACCTACAATTTCCTTCATCACCATAGTCAGCATTTTGTATAGAGACAAGTAGAACAAGGGGAGAGCGGATAGCATTGACTTAATCAGAAAAAGTCTCCCATCCATCGAAATAAACTTTCCTTTCCATTTGCTTAATCTATTCCGCACTTTTTCCACCACCTCTTCCCAAAACCTACTTCTTTTGTAACATCCACCTACAAGCATGCCCAAATATTTAAACGGAGTCTTCATCGTAACGCAATTCAAAACAACCGCAAAGTGTTGTAGCAAAAGGTGGTTGCATCCTACCCCTCCAACACTACTCTTCTGGAAATTGACCTTTAAACCTAGCGCTAATTCAAAACAGTTTAGAAGGGCCTTGATGACAAACACGTTTTGAGCTCTCGCTTTGCAAAAAAATGTGTCATCCGCAAACTGAAGCATATGAACCTTTATGAATCTGCCTCCGATCTCCACACTTTCTAATAAATGCTTTTCAATCGCCTTCCTTACTACCCCAGCTAAACCTTCTACCACTGTGAGGAAAAGAAACGGTGTCAGAGGGTCTCCTTGTCTCAACCCCTTCCTAGGCTTGAATTCCATAGTAAGGCTCCCATTCACTAGCACAGACACTAATGAGGACTCAAGATATGCTCTAATCCATCCGATCCATTTCCCATAGAAACCTATCCTCTCCAGCATATAGTACAAAAAGCCCTAGCCAACTGAGTCGTACGCCTTCTCATAATCAACCTTGAAGAAAATACAATTGTTCTTTCTCCTATTGATTTCTTCTAGAACTTCATTTGCTACTAAGACGTTATCCATAATCCCCCTACCTTCAAAAAATGCTGACTGCCTAGCGTCTATGACCTTGTATAACACTTTCTTCAATTGCAAAGACAAGATCTTTGCCACAATTTTGTATAAACACCAAACCAGAGAGGTATGTTAGAATTTGTTCAAACTTTGTGGATTTTCAACTTTAGGGATTAAAGATATAAAAGAGGCATTCGTCCCCCTTGGCCATCTTCCTTCCTCCTCAAAATTATGAACCGCTCTTATGACGTTTTCCTTAATCTCTTCCTAGCACAACTTAATGAACCCGAAGTTGAATCCATCAAGACCCGAACTTTTATCACTACCACAACTCCACACAACCTACTTTACATCCTCTTCAGAGATCCTTGCTACCAGCAAGACGTTGTCTTCTTCTGTTATCCTGTTAGACCCTGCAGTATCTAGCCTGACACTTTGGCGAGCTTCTCCAGAGAACCTTTCTTTAAAGTACTCCCTGACCTTGTCTTTTACCGCACCCTGCTCGTCGTACCACTGACCCTTGTCTCTCAACCCGTTAAAACCATTCCTTACTTTTCTCCATTTAATAGCCGAATGGAGGTACTTTGTACTCAAGTCCCCCTGCTTCAACCATCTGATACGAGCCTTCTACTGAAAGAGAGCCTCTGGACTAAGATTATTTCATCTCTGTTATAATAATAACCACTTTCTCTTTTCCTTTCCCACCTCATCCAACTCACTCTCATCATCCTTTATATACAACTCTTGTATTCTCTTATAAATATCCTCCCCCTGTTGAAAAACATTGCCAAAGACCTCTCTATTCCACACTTTTAAATCAGACTTCAACTTCTTCAGCTTCTCTTTGAAAACAAATATCCCATTTCCTTGAACCTCGTAACTAAGCCATTTGTTGCGAAAAAACTATCTGAATCTGCTATCTTTATGCCAGACGTCTAAACTCCTAAATGATTTCGGGCCTCAATCCATGGTAATCGTATTTAACACCAAAGCACAGTCATCCGACACCGATCTGTCTAGCACTTGATATTTGTTGTCCGACCACCTATCCAACCATTCCCTCGACACTAAAATTCGGTCTATTCTACTCTTTATCAAATCGTTAGGTTTATACCACGTATATTTTCTTCACATCATCGATATATCTACCAATTCATAACTTTCAATAAAATCATTAAACCTTTTCATCTCCCTTTTGTGGTCAACGTCACAACCTGCATTCCTCCTCTCACTCGGACTCCTGATGGAATTAAAGTCCCCTACCACACACCACACCTTTGTATTAATCATCCTTCGCTTCTCACGAACCTCCTCCCAAGCTAATCGTTTCTCAGACAAAGAACCAAAGTTATACATGTTCACTACAACAATATGTACAGCTTCTCCTAACCTTCACTCCCCTTCAAGAATGCTGTAGTTATTTCCATTATTTGCTAAGAAGAAAACAATTTCTCCTCCACATCGTAATTACTCCTCCAACATTATTCTCATTCCCGTTCTCTATCCATTCTACCTCATTTGAACCCCACAATTTGAAGATCTCCTTCATCACCATCTTCTTACACTTTATCTCCTGTAAACACACCAAATCCGCCCCTTCCTTCTTAATCAACTCCCGTAGATACTTCTTTTTGTTGGAACCCCCCACTCCCCTTATATTCATGCTAATAATCTTCATTATCAGACAAACTATTCTCCTCCCTACTTGTGCTTTCCCTCCTAACTACTGATTTATCTTGAATCTTCATAGCTTGAATGCGCCTATGACAACGTCATCCTCTCCCGAAAAAGAGAATCCCAATTCCTTTCCGATGTTCCAGATTCTAAATGCTTTTGAATGCGCCTATGGCCTCCGACAAGCTTCTCCTTCCTGGTTCAGAACTCGGGAACCCTCCCTCTCCAATGTGGTCGTCTGACGTGCGAACCGCGTTCTTCTTTAAGAGGAACGTACCTTCACCGATCTTCTCCTACTCCATCGTCGCATTTCCTTCACTTGATTTTGCTACAACTGCCTTCACCCTAACCCTGGTGCGGATTTGATACGCTTGAATGGATGAGCAAAACGGAGGAGCCGCATTCCCACCCCATAGTGCACTGATAAGAACTAGTATGTTTGTTTTTACACTACTCATCCAAACTCGACTTCCCCTTATTTGTCTCAGATAATTACTGTTGACATGGACCCCTCTGTACTCGTTGAACTTTCTGATTAACACACTCATATGGTTGTTTTCCTGTTCAAGAAAAAATATGGCTAACAAAATAAATGTCATTGCCTAGAATGAATACCTACCTCTAACAACATCACATTGTTATAATATAAATCAAATTCTGAACATGTTTGCAAAATAATGACTTGTGGAAGAAATACAAGATTTATGCAAAGTTCATGATAGAGAACCATTTTTAGGTCATTTCTAAACATATTATTGTACTCAAACGCCATATTAGATAAGTGAAATCATTCTTTTATTCAAATTTGTGATTCTTATGTTAAAGATTTCTTCCCCAACACATTGCATTGTTAAACACTACTCTATTTCTATGTGTCCAGATTTCTGACATATCCACATTAGTTTAGAAGAACATTATAAGGGTTTGAATATTTTAAGCATATGGCTCAATATTTAAATATAATTTTTTTTAAAATACCATTAAAAGTTATTCACTACAAAAAAAATCATTAAACAAAAATTAATTTTACAGACAAAAAATAAGTAGTTACTATATTAACAAAGGTAGATATTGTACCGTGTAGGAGAGCTCGTCATCTCGGCCCAAGTATTTGGGCGAGGTCAGCTCGATGTTAGGGCTCAAGAGGTGGGTCGTGAGCTCGGCCCAGATGTTGGTCAACCCAGAAAAGGTAATTAAGATAAAAGATAAAGAGATATTTTATCTGTTATCATATTATTCTGAAGATGAAAGATATAATTGTTATTGTTTAAATCTGTTATCATATTATTCTGAGCATAAAGAGATATTTTATCTCTTGTGATAATATGCAAGTTGGTTATATATTAATTAATACATGTTAGTTACATATTAATATAATGTGCATGTTAATTAAATATATATATATATATGTGTGTGTGTGTGTGTGTGTGTGTGTGTGTGTGTGTGTGTGTGTGTGTGTGTGTGTGTGTGTGTGTGTGTGTGTGTGTCGTTATTGTTAAAATTGTAGGCCTTAAACAAGAGGGGGGTGAATTGTTTATAAAAAATTTCGCAAATTTTTAAGGAACAATGAATCCCAAAGAGAATCACTTAATCAGAAATCTATCCAGCTAAACTAAAAACCAGTTTTCATAAAAACATCAGAAAATCAACCGGTTGTTTTTGTGAAACAATCGGTAGTTTATAGCGGCAATTATAAACTTCAAGCAAAAACGAATTTAAAGAGATGAGGAATAGAAAGATTCACACAGTAAATTTATACTGGTTCACTCTTAGCCAAGAGCTACATCTAGTACCCAGAAAACTTCTCAATATTCCACTAAGCAATCAACAGACCTTGATTACAACACACACTAAAGTGGTGATCTTAAACCCTTCAAGAACACACACCACCTTTGGAAATCACAACACATAATTCAGAACACCCTTTGAATCTACACACCAATAGTTATTACAGAATTATAATTGTCTAGAGAAAATGAATGATCACACCTGATACAATCACAAATTGAAAAGAAGAAAATACAGTACAATCCTATTCCACTCTTAGAAAGAATCCAAACACTACAAGGAAATCTTAATTTAGCTGCAAACAAATATTGAAGGCCATAAGTGGACACTAAATAGTGTCCATTAAACCTTCATTATTAAAATAAATTAAATAAGGTGTGAAGAAAGCGTGAGTTATTCTCACGTAAACTTTAAAAAAAATAAAAATAAAAGTAATGGTTGCGTTGCTGAAATGGAAGCTACTAAAATTATAAAAATAATTAAAATTTAAATATTTGAAGGTTAAGCCCACGCTAAAAGTTTTAAAATTAAATTTAAATAATATGAAGGTTAAGCCCACGCAAATTACACACAAATAAT
>Ga0123342_1005885_pt1 | contig 17407 bp, 11 predicted proteins | sample Turbeawhitnodule_FD_89960 | JGI IMG/M metagenome (GOLD analysis project Ga0123342, IMG submission 89960) | Root nodule microbial communities of legume samples collected from Mexico - Turtle bean Mexico white nodule | ecosystem: Host-associated > Plants > Roots > Nodule | place: Mexico: Nepantla... | reverse complement strand
TTTTCTAGATCCTTACATTCTCCCCAACAAGAAAAATTTTCGTCCCCGAAAATTGACTTACCAGAAAAGAGATAGGGATAGGTTTCCCTAATGGTTTCTTCTAATTCCCAAGTGGAATCACCACTTGAAGATGAAATTGTTGTTATCTTGTGTGAATGGGAGATGTTTTTTCCTCCATCTTTTTTTGACATCATGGTTTATCTAGTTGTGCATCTGGTAAGAAAGGTTAGATTGTATGAACCAATGTACTTAAGATGAATGTATCCTATTGAGCGATATATGAAAATTTTGAAAGGGTATGTGAAAAATCATTATCGTCCATAAGCTTCAATGTTTGAAAGGTACATAGTTGAAGAAAATATTGAATTTTGTTTAGAGTACATGTCATAAGAAAATCCAATTGGTGTTCTTCAGCTAACTCATGGCACCACAGGCATTCTACAAGTAAATGTTTACGTGGTGTACATGTGGTAAACAAATCTCTATTAGAAGTCTTGTAAGCACATTTGTATGTATTAAATAACACAAATGAAGTTATACCTTTCGTATATGCTCAAAAAGCCACTGTGAAGACAAATAACCCAAGAAAACCAAAGAAATGGGCCTTGATGGAACACAATAGAACTTTCATGCCTTGGTTTAAAGACAAGGTGTTAAAGGATTCAACGACATCGAAGACCTTGATCTGGTTGGTTGCTGGATTGAAGTTTGATGTCATTTCTTGTACAGGTTACAAAGTGAACAATTGTATATTTTACACGAAGTTTATGGATGAAAAGAGTACAATTCAAAATTCTGGTGTAGTTTTCCACTTCGAAAGATACCAATCCTGTACTTGTATCAATGGCATACTATGGGTTAATAAAAGAGATATGGGAGATTGATTATACTAAGTTTTTCATTCCAGTTTTCAAGTGTAAATGGGTTGACAATAAAAATGGGGTTAAAATTGATGAATCAGAATTCATACTAATGGAATTTCGAAAGATAGGGTATCAAGATAAGCCATTTATAATGGTTCAACAAGCATCTCAAGTTTTCTACGTCAAAGATCCTACGTCGGAACATTGGTATGTCATTTTACACGGGAAAAAACAAGGGGAGGCCATTGATGATATTGAAAATGGTGACCCCCCTTTATTCAAACTAATGATAATGAATAAAGATGATGATTTAGTTGATGATGTACATGCAACCCGTAAATACCAAAGTGAAGGAATTTACATATGAACATTCAACCCACTATGGAAATAAATTTTAAGAAATACTTTTAATAATATGAATTTAGAATTTTATGTATTTGTTTTATATGATTTTCTTTCGATGCAATTTAACTAATGTTTGTTACCTAATTTTTTAACAAAGATATGGCCGACGATCAGACTCCGATCAGACCCCGATCCGGATGATTCAGCAAGGGACCTACTAGATTGAAACGTTTGTCATTGAGATGTGCTCCAGGTTAGAAGACACCGGTTGAGCTTAACGTCAACACTGGAGTGGCTTTTGGTCCTAAAGTTGAGACCTTTAACAACTATCTTGGAGATGTTTCTCGTGAGAGGCTCTCCATTTTGATTAATTCATGGGATGATGTGTCAGAGGTCGATCGGAACATGTGAGCAAGCAATGCCTTCAACCACCATAGAATATGTGAAACATGCTTGGGCCACATATTTCCTAAATTTTTAGAACTCTAGGATATCAATCAATAGTATAGGAATTTGATAAATATATAGGAATATAGATAAAATATATATGTTATTAGTGTTTGTAATACATTTTTATCAATATATATAACTTGATTATCTGAATTTATGTGTTTGTCTGGCTGAATTATAATTAAACATGTCAATTTAGATGGAAATTAGCATCAAACAGAATGTGTTAAAAAAAATTACCATCTACAAGGACGACTATTTATCATAACCGCCTTCTTAGATGTTCCGCAATGGTTTATAAGGGCGACTATGGTAAAAGTCGCCATTTTACACCTCATGCATACATCTTATAATGGATGTGTAAAAAGGTAGCTATTACCATAACCGCCCTCTTTGTTTGAATTTAAGAAGACAATTAAATAGCTATCTTATTTGCTTTAGGACATAAGACTACAAGTTGATCAAATGTGAGCTAGAAAGCCGTCATTTTACGATTAAAATAACCGTTATTTTTAACATTTTTTGTACTAGCGATCACACATTGATGTCAGTCATAATCCATAAAAGTATTTATGATTCATGAAATTAAATAATATAATACTTTAATTTTTCTAAAATAACACATTTGTGAATTCAAAATATACTATTTTAATATAAAATTAGTATGTAATATATATGTTGCAACTTTTTTTTGATAACAAATAATTGGAACAAAAACAATTGAAGAATTCGTAACGGATGAAAGAAATATTTTATACATAAAAAAAATTAGTAGTCGTTATGGTTTGATTTTAGGATTGAAGTGTTTAGTTTTTTTTATTGATTGTTATAATTGATAGATATTTAAATTTTTTATTTTAGCCTTTAGATTTTGATGTACTGTTATAAGTATAATTTTTTTTCATATTTAGTATTCACTGTCTTGAATAAATATGAACTTGATTTTGGCTAATATATATATAACAACTCTATGGATTAATGTTTTTTCCATTACAAGTGAAAATACCTAAAATAAAATCTACTAAAAAAAACCTTATACTACATTATATATTGTCAAAGTCGATGTAAAACACCTAAAATAAAACCTACTTAAAAAGCACATCATACTAAATTAATTATTGTCAACACCAATATAGTGTGAACGTCTTTTGTATCGGTTATAGTGTGCAACTTATATAGGGATATGCTTTTAGTACATTTTGAACAATTTTCCTTTTTGTTTGAATCATACTACATTGAACCATGTTATAATCGATGCTATATGTCTATTTTGTACATAGACTATTATCTAAATAAAAAGGTCTTCCACTTTTACATTATTAACATCTAAATGGACTTTACAACATATAGAAAATAACCAACAAAACAAATATTTTTCCTAGTAGTGAACCATCATTATTATATATTATTATAGTATGCAATGAAATTTCCAAGTGAAATTGCGTGATAAACTATCATAAAACTCAACCAGAAATCACCAATTCGGATCTGTGTTCAATAACCACACTAATCTTTAAAACATTGATTAAAACTATATAAATTTTAATGATTTTTTAATAAACGTTATACTTATAGGATACCATAAAATTTCTTAATAATACTTAATAATGAGTAAATTCAAATTTGGATGACAAAAATTCTAATATTATCATAAAGTTTAATACATTTACTGAGGCTGCATACATATTCACCACAAATTAAAAGAACACGACCATTAAAAAATAATACTAAAAAAGTGTACATCATATTAGTAACTTAATATTTATAAGAAAACCTTTTACCTAAAGGCTAACTAATAATGTTCTTCTCCTATCAGTAAACGTGTTAAGAATTGTTTTCTCTATTTAGTTTTGTTTCTTAGACTACTCATAAATGTTGTGGTTTTAAATATACCAAGAATAGTCACACACTTAACAATATAATAATTAGTTGAGTAGTAGAAGAAGTCATATTCATACTCTTAATCGTAAACATTCAAAACGTAGCTAATAATAAGCTTATTTTTTGTATGATTATCATTTATCATAATTAGATACCTATATTTTCTTTCTAATATACATACATTTAGGTTGGTTCTTGACATTCTTTGAAACTATATACATACATTTACCGAAAGGGGCTCTCTTTTTCAAGCTTCTAATGTGGTTCCTTTCGTTCCTAATTAAGGTGCTCTCATAATAATAATACGTGATCAAAGAATCAACAGTGTTTAGTTTTTCCAACTTTGGCATGCAAATATTGGAAAGCTGAAATGTTTTAAGAAAAAAATATAAGGAATCTCTTCTTTGCATGCACACAAGAAAATTAAGAAAGATGAGAATCGAAGAATTAAACCTACTTATATATATACTTTGGAGAAAACTTAAAAGTTGGGATTTACTAAAGTCTGACGGAAATGTGACTCTGCCTTGATTTGTGTTGCGTTTACTATTAGGACAAATGTTCTTTAGATGCTTCGTAATCGATGAAATACTTGTCTTAATTACGATAGAAAAATCAGGTTTAGGATTACTCATATTTTTCGTGAAGGGAATGCGTGTGTTGATATTTAGAATTTATTCATAGAAAAATCATTTCATTAATATAATAGACTTCTATCTAGTCTGTTCTTAAATTTTTTTATTAATAGATATAGTCTACATATGTATCGTTTTTATTAACATGAGTTTTGATCTATGCTTCCCATATTTTTGTATTTTTTTTTAATAATATTTTTTTCATATGATGACAAATGATTGTTGTTACTTCAAATGTCAAATAGTTATGCTTAACATGAAAGTTTTTAATTAAAAAATAAATTAAACCTACTTATCACGTTATAATTAAACAAACTAAAAACATTATATTGGTGATGTGCGTTGCTTATCAAATAATTAAAAATAAAGATTGAATGTCTATGAAACACGCCCTATTCCATTTCATTAAAATAAAAACAATTTTATGATTAAATCCCTGAATTAAAAAAAGAAAACGAAAGTTAAGATCACAGGAGTTTTAGCGCTGACTCTGCGGTCATGTGAAGCACGTTACGGAGGAAGTAATGAATAATTGAATGAAGAGATTAGGCAAGATGAGAAATTCCGGAAAGAGATAATGAGTTGGAATCGCTTTATAATGGCACTCACATTTCAAATCGATAACTTATTATGAGATAACAAAGGGTTATAAGAAGGTTAGTGCAAGAAATAGATTATGATACGGAGTGCGTCAACGAACGGGGTTCTTGTCATCCGCAGGCACATCGAATCTCCGTAATCGTAAAAAGGAGGAAACAAACTATGCGTAAAAAAAAGAATGAAACTGAATGGACGGTGGAGATAGAAGGAAGGCTCTTGAACTGAAATCAGTATTTCTGAAATAAATAAATAATATTCGCAGAGCATGGGGCCCTCAAAAGGGTGGTGGTCCCCAACGTTCCCTTTAACCTTACCTCAACGAAACTGTATGGCTAGAACCGTACGCGTACTCAACAGTAGTAGAGTAACCGTAGCGTAGCAACGTTGCTTTCGCAGACTTCAAATGGCTGAGAAGCAATCTCAGAGACAGAATCACAGAACCAGAGAGAAAGAGATAGAGAGAGAAATTCATTGACCGCCATTGAAGAAGGACTGCTTCTTCTACTACTATCTCACTCGCAACAAAATTCCTCACGCACATTCTTCATTCCTCATTCCTCATTTTCTCCAATTTCCACTATCCGCTTCATTACTGTTACGGTTCAGAGCTCGCATAATTAACACAATTCGAGGTGAATCCGGTTCAATTGGATCTTCTACTCTGCGTTTCGTTCGCTCAATGGAGCAAGCTCCGGTAGGATTACGCGGATCCGTGCACGACGGCGCCACACTCGAGTCAATTCAATTCAACGAAGAAATTCAGGGAATCATGGCGCCAGCACCGGCGCCGGAAAACGCCAACTCGTTCACCGCGCTGCTCGAGCTTCCGCCGACGCAGGCGGTGGAACTCCTTCACTCGCCGGACTCTGATGGAACTCGGAATCCGCTTAATTGCCACGTCAGCGCTAATCACAAACCCTATTTGCTCAACTCTTTCGGTGGCAATTTGACCTTTCCTTCCAACGCCGCCTTAATTGAACGCGCCGCCAAGCTCTCCGTCTTCGCCGGCCAAAACTCGTCGTCGCCGGGGGAGGCGCGTCTGCTTCCGGCTGGGTCTGGTTCGAATTTGGATAGGGTGAAGAATGAACCGCAAGAGACCGATTCGAACCCGTGCTCCACGCAAGGATGCGTTTCGGATCCCGCTGTTGAGAACAAGAACGAGAGAACCGCGAAGAGAAAGGAACGAGAGAAGAAAGTAACGGTAACGTTGATGTTAACCTCCCTAACTACAAGAAATTGGATAATCAGGGTTTCTGTTTACGGTATACTTGAATGCTCAAAACTTGAAATGGTATATGATTTTGCGGAATTCAGGTTAAAGGATCGTCGAAGAAGATTAAGAGCGTCGCCGATGAGACCTCCGGCGATGGTGAGAAGCTTCCCTACGTTCACGTTCGAGTTCGTCGAGGTCAAGCCACAGATAGCCATAGCTTGGCGGAAAGGGTAAAAGACTTGATTAATTACTAATTAATTTGTTTAATTTTGATCACTTTTTATCAAGTTTTAATATTTTTTAACTAGAAAAATAATATCTCTCTTAAAATTAAAATCAAGTACTTTACAATTCATTATAATAATATAATAATGAATATTAAAATTTTAAGTTATAACATAAAATAAGTATAATTAAAATATTACTATTTTAAATTGTCAAATCAGATGTATTTTATTTGGTAGATGTAAAAATATCATCCTCGTTCGGATGTAACGTAACTGAGTTTCTTTCTGCTGTAGGCTAGGAGAGAGAAGATCAATGCTCGCATGAAACTTTTACAAGAGCTGGTCCCAGGCTGCGACAAGGTTGGTCTCTCTTCCTTTCTTGTTTTAATCTTAAAACCTTAAACCCTTTAGTTCTTTGGATTAATTAATTAGTTGTGCTTTTCCGTCTAATTTTTCTACCAAAAGTGCAATTATATAGGTAGATTACGAGCTTTAACACGGTTTTTGTCATTGTCATCTTTTCAACCCCTTCAAAAAGTGATTGATTTTATATCAAGAGAAGTGCTTGCTGGCACCGAGTGTCAAGAGTGACATTTATGTAATTTCATCCTTTCTTTTGCTTTTGCCTTTTATGGGTTTCTTTCTGGGCAGTGCTAACAATTTTTTCTCAAAGCTTAGTTTAGTAATTACATACTGTGAACTTTTTGGCTCTTACAGTGGAGATATATGACATTATAAGTATCATATCTCGACACTGATATGATAAGATAGTATTATCTTATCACTATATTTTCTATCTCGGAAAGAGGGATTAGATTCAATATAATAATTTTTCTCTATTCTTCTTTCTAATATTTATACCTAAATTTAAATATTAATCATAATTAATACATAAAACTTTTTATCATTCAATTTTTTTTAAAGAAAATATTAATTCATATAATTTATTTATAACTATTTAAAATGTAACTATATAGATAAAATAAAAGTTTGTATAACTTTGTTGATATCAATTTATATCATATTGTATATCATGGTTTTTATTTAACATATTACCATATATGTATTTATATTTATATTTATAATTATTGTGACATTTAAATTTAAATAATATTATTTATTAGAATATTAAAATTAAATATAAATTGCTTAAATATTTTTTTAAATATCATATAATTCTTTATAATATAAGAAATAGTTATATAAATTTGTATAATTTATTTCAAAATACATTTTTATTATTTGTTAAAAAATTAAATTAAAAATCAATTTTAAGATAATTATATATAATCTTAATAGAGAATTAATGTTTAAACATAATTGTATTATATTTTATAATTATTTAACTTGTTATCTTGTCTACACCAAACAATAATATATTAGTATAACTCATTCTATTTTTATTATATTATAGATTTATTGTATCATTTTATATTCTTTTATTTCTATTATATTAGGTAGCTCAAACGAGTTGTTAATATCCTTATGATATGAGCTGAATACGCCAGGTAAGTAAAGGAAACTTTTTAAATTGGTTACTTCCAGAAATAACAGATTAGAATTTTTTTTTTATAACTTTGGGCTTTATTTTAAGAATTGGAAGGAACCTCCTTGTAAGACAGCTTGCGTATTCTAGCCCATGTTTTGATCTTGACAGAAAAAAAATAAAAAAAAGTAGAAGTTGATAAGATAAGCTCTATGATACACTATGGAGTACCATCCAACCAAGTAAAGCTTAGCCTTGCGTACCTTACTTGAACCCAGACAAAAAGAATGGATAATTCACAGATAAAGAAGTCTTAGACGTTGTTAAGTAAAAGTCTCTCCCCGTTTTAACCTAATTTTATGCTGATAAATTGAATAATTTACTAAAAAAGTAAATTTTAATTAGTATTAAAATGCTCTTACAGAAATTATTTATTTATTTTTAGTTACTCTTCCAATTATTTAAATAAGTAAAATAATTCACTATTTTTTTTAATTTCTAACAATTCAAGTAATACACTTTTTTAATTTGTTTTTTAAGTTAGGTTTCTTTTTGTTCATTTGTCTTTCTTTTTCTTGTACAATTTTTTTTTCTTTTATATATTTTCTCCGTTTCACTGAACAGCCTAAGTGGACAACTCTTAATGCACAACTTCATGTGTAATCATGTATAAGCCACGTGAAGTTGGGCCGTCTTTACAAGACCACGCTTGATTGGATAATGGGACACGTGTTGTCACTCAGTTAAAGGCATAGCTTTTTTTTCATATAATTAATGCACTACCTTTTAACTTTTGATGAGATAAAAAATATGATATGCATGGCAAAAAAACAAAAAACATAGGGCTTTAACCATTTAGCAAGCAGTACATAAGAAAAGATTTGACTCAGGATGATGGCTTCTTACAAAACGGCACTTGTGTTTTTCACAAAGTGCTGTCACGTGTAGAAGGCCCCAACACTGGCAATTATTTGTGTGCGTTTATATATACTTAAAAATAATAATTTAAAAAATTATTTCTTATCTTTATTTGGAATTTATGAAAAAATAGTCTAATAAAATACGTTAGGAAGTAAACTAAACCTATAGGAGCCTTCAGGGAGTGGTGAGTGAGTATCCAACAATTGGACATGGAGCTCAGTCCATCTCAAAGTGAGCCATAAAGGAAAAAGGAAACAAAAAAAAATGAATACATTGATTTACTTCAGCATGGGGCACTACGGGTTGAATGAAGGAAAAAGAAAGAATAAAGGAAGGAATAAAAAAGGTAGAATTATTGTCAGGGGAGATAATTAGTCGAGTTTAAATAGGGGAAATAGAGCATGGTTTTCATACCCAGGTCCAAGGAAACAAAACTGTAGCTAATTTCTTCGTAGAGCCTTTTCCATGTAGATCTCTTAAAAATGTTTTAAAATTGAAGATGTAGGTTTTAGGAGTTATAAAAATATTTTATTAGTATATGCTGACAGTCTTAAAATTAAGAACTTCCATATAGAAGACATATAATCTTAAAAATAAGAAAACATTTTTTTTAATATAAAAAACCATATCTTTATAACACTAATTTCACGGGGAAAATAACTTTCCTAACATTTAAGTGTAACATTGTGAGCTCTTATTAAACATCAACATTAGAGAAAGGTATAAAAGTGAGCTTTATAAAACTTTTATATTAAAGTAAAACTTGTAAAAATTAAATCTTTAAAATAGTATAGGAGGAACCACTTAAAATAAAATAAGAGCTCACAATAAAATCTTTGGAGATAGCCGAGGAAAGTTTGACATATAAACTATCCCTTCTGTAAAAATCTACTATGTTGTGAGTGTTTTTTTTTTTTTTTAAAATACTTACAATCTAGAAACAATCCTTAAACGCCAAGAAAGAGGGGTAAAAGAGAGTGATGTATAAGGGTGATGATGTACATGTTAGGTACGTGGCAAGTTGGAAGCACATGATAAAGAGCGCGGGATTGGGTGAATTTTTACTTTTCTCTTAATTTTTTTTATTGTATGTTAGTTGACATTTAACCATATTATCAAGTAGTTTTATGAAAAATAAAAAATAAGTTGTGCCTTCTAAACTCTTAACAATTAGGACAGGCATTCTTGGGATGCACTGTGGGTTGGACTAGCTAGGCTAAATAATCCAACCCAACTTCTCTAACTTGATCTAATTGAACAAGGTTAAATTTTGTCAGTTCAGCAAGTTACATTGGATTGAATTATGTTAAATCTAATCTAATTACCTAAGTTATCAGGTTAATAATGGTTGAATTTTATCCTTTTTTTTAAGTGAACTACACCTAACTCAACACAAACTTTTAATCTTTTTACTTTTTAAATTTATTTCAATTTTTTAAAATTTAATTTCAAAAAACTTATGATCCACCCAATCTCAATTGATCGAATCAATTAATTCCCCCCACCACCCCCAAATCGGACCCATTGCAACGTATGTCTAGCCTGCTTTTTGGCTTGTAGATTGCAATGAGTTTTATCCACAAATAATAGTTTGTCAAATAATAGATTTTTTTTTATCGGCAATTTTTGGTTAGATTCAATTATGGTTTTCCAATCCAATAGAAACACACCACTAGTCGTTTAATCAATAACACTCTTGCACGTGTTAAATTTCTATTTTTGAGTAAAGTTGTGTTTGAAGTGAGATATTTCGGGTTGGAAATTATATCCGTTGCTTGCATTGGCAAAATAAGATCCTACTAGACTCTCGAAAATAGTTTCAGAACTACGTCTGTAACTACTGAAACATTCTGAAGTTATGCCAAATAATTCACTATAGGCTGAGAATATTCCGGTGTACTTTGGAGGTTGTGTTTCCTTCGAGTCAATGCCAAGATGTGCATGATGCTCTACCACAACGTATGAAATATTGAAACTAGGCAATCACTAATTGCTGCTGAGGATCAATAAGGGCTGACTAAATATCTTCATAATGACTTATTATTTATTGCACCCAACGGAATCACAGATGTTGAACAACGTTAGCCCAATTAAGAATACATTTTACCAAACTATAACTGTGATCTTAAGAATCCTGCCTGCCATCGAAGCTGCACCTAGCATAAATGGGCAGGCAGAAGAGCTTGGCGACACTTTTATTAAATAGTCGAGTTAAGTTTGACCTAAGTCTTTTAGAAAAAGAACTTAACAACCAGAAAAGAAAATCTGTTCTCCTAAACAATTGACATGTACAATATTACATATAATACAACGGTAGTTTTTTAATGGTAAGGTCGCTGTTGTTTATAGAATAGGACGATATATGCATACACAAACAAGTAATGGGTTATACACGACAATTGTGGTAGTCCCCTATGCTCCTTTCTTGAGCCATCTGTCTTATTTACGAGACAGAATGGTGGCCCTGTGGGGGCGGAAGAAACAGGAAAGAGGGGGGCAGGGGTAGTTCTACTTGAACTTCTAACTAGTATGCATAGCCCTCCTGGGTCCCTTTGACAAGTAAAGTATTTAATATGTAGTCCATTTTTTGACGGTGATGGTATGGTTATCTTTACGAGTTTGGAATCCATCGTTTGTAGAATGAAGAAAATGGGCGAGAAAAGAATGCGTACTTTTGGAGTCCAGCTGCCAACCAGCAGACCATTCACCTAACTGCATGGGGTCCTTTGTACAATCAAATTAATGTCACTACACTTAAGCACATTTTTTATATCAACATCACACACTTCATAATATACAATTATTGAAATCATATTTAAATATTTATGTGTAAATTGCTGTCTACGTGATATTGACGGGTGAAAAGTGTGCAACAAAAAAAAAAGAAAATATTTATTAAACTAAAATATGTAATATATTTCAAAATTCAAACAAACTATTTTATTTTTTCATGGCATTAGAAGAATTACTGCAAATAAAGAAAAGGAGGTATTAGAAGTTCTAATGAAAATAATATTTTTTCTCCGTTTTTATGTTGTACAAATAAACGTGGTAATATTTCATTCATGATGAAATATTCTAAGGGTTATTCCCGTCTATTCCTAAAAAGCCCAGCCTGGTGGTATAAAATCCCATGCGTAGTTTTGAAATGGAATCAGAACCGTCGTACGAGGCTACAGCAGACAGCATACGCGGATTCCACGACCTGAGGGGAGATAGTTGGGCCCGTTGATCATGGTTATTGAAGCTTTAATCGACAATTTTCTTTCTTTATTTTTTTGTTTGCTTGGTGAATAAGCTTCATTTAGTTTTAGTTTTAAATATTTTGGATCGCTGGCCTGGTTCTCTTCGCTAATCGATTAAAAATGGCACTTGCATTTTAGCACCATTTTTGTTGTATTTTCCAAATCTAAAATTTGGGGGTTGGTTTTAAATTTGAAATTTTAACAAAATGAGGCAAAAAAGTTATCATGTATCTAGATAGTATTTTGAAGTACTATATGAGTCATTCTAGTCTGTAATATTTCGGAATGTGGGGGAAGAATAATATGGTACAAATTATAACCGAAAATGCATTCTCTCATTCTGGCCCAATTACTATGTACCATTTTTCATCACACTTGCATACATTCTTACGGCTTGTTTGATCCATAAATGAGCCCTTGTTTTTTGTTTATATGGAAGCCTTAATCCCAAAATCTGATATACAGGTCACACAATGCCAATTATCTTTAACAGAGAACTTTTCCAAGCTTCCTTTTGTCTTTTCAGATCATGAGTAATGTGATAAAGCAATATGAATCGAGAAGGATTGTCTTAAGTTTGGGAATTAATTTTCACGGAGGGACTTTTGTTTTATGCACTGCTGTTGTTCTATACAGGATGTGATTTTTTTGTACTTTCGGGTGGTGAGAAATAAGGCATTTCTTTTGCTTACTTTGATCTACTTAATTGCAGAGTCACTATAATTTTGTAGTGCATTTGGATTGTCTTTATATTCTCAAAATAGCCAATGTGGGTGAAATATATCTGAGATTAATTGATTTTCTGTGCAGATATCAGGAACGGCAATGGTTCTAGATGAAATCATCAATCATGTGCAATCTCTACAGCGTCAAGTGGAGGTCAGACTCTCAAATTGAAGATATGTTGCGAAATATTTTTACAATGAACAGGCTTAGGCTGTGCTTGTTAATTATTATCTGTTTGGTTCCCAATCAATTACGGACTATGTTTAGAAATTTTTTAAACAAAGTAAAGCATTGATTTCCTGTAACTGTATGCAAGAATTAAGCATTAACAGTGATGGTCCTATTGTTTTGGACTATATGACTTGTAATCTACTTAAAAATTTCTTAATGGGTCGTCTACCTACTATTCTTCCGTCATATTGTGGACTTGAGGCATGACACTACTAGACTTTTTCATCTGTTTGTTCATTGAACATGCTCAAAAGTTACTATATTCTTGTACTTCGAATAATATTTGTGTACTTTAACTTTCATGAATATGATTTTGTTCTCACTAATTTATGCTCTGGCTGCAGATTTTATCAATGAAACTGGCAGCAGTTAACCCAAGAATTGATTTCAGCCTTGACAGCTTATTGGCTACTGATGTGAGTTATAAATTCATCCAAATTACACAATTTTATCTTCTGTCGAAAAAAAATCTTTTTAATTTTGACGGGGGAGTAATCTGAAGACCTAAATTATTTATTTCAAGTAAAATGCTATATTTGATGGATAATGCATGACCTCTCCTTCTGAAACACTTAATTTTGCCTTCATGGTAGCCATTGACGCCATAAACTTAATGCATCGTGTAGGTGAAATGTGCTTGACAAAAATTCCAAATGTTGTTATCATCCTATTTAATTGTCTTTGCTTAATTAATAGTTGTCTGAAAACTGACGTGATACTCGTGGGACTCTGAAAGAGATGCTTGTAGACAGTTAGTCATTTATGCCAATCTGTTGGATGTCATGGCAGAGCATCTAAACAGTATGAACATTGCACATAGCAGCAATGAGCATGTCAGGCAAATGATTACACTTGATTGCCTCGATCCATCGTAGTCATCAATTACAAATCCTTTGGCATATTTTTTTTTAAAGCCTTTGCATCTTAATCCTCAAATCAGGGTCAGGGGTTGCTAGCTTGGTTCATAGAAATGAAAATGACTGTTTGAATGTCTTCAGCTAAAGATGGAGTTGGGCATGTGTGATTTGGTGAAGGTACAATGCTGAGAACTGCTGATAAAAAATAAAATATCCTTTGTGACTTACAGGGGGCATCTCTAATGGATAGTAACATACCTAGTATGATGACACCTCTCATGTGGCCAGAAATCCCAGTCAATGGCAACCGGCAGCATTACCAACAACAGTGGCAATTCGATGCATTCCACCAACCGCTATGGGAGCGGGAAGAAGTCAACCACAATTTTATGACTCCGGAAAACTCACTTTTGAGTTATGACTCGTCAGCGAACTCAGGTAGATCAGAATTTTAGCCTCTATTGTTTAGTCTCAAAAACCATGCTTAAAAAAATATTATGATACTGTGTCATGGTTCATGCTGCCATTGTCCAACGGACTTCATAAGTAGGTATAGATTGGAATTGTTTTCTGTCTCATGAAAGAAGCAACTGGAATAACCAATTATTTATTTATGAGCAATGAGGATATTTTGAAAGATCCCCAACGATTTTCATCACCAATACAAGATTCTCTTACTCTGGTTTTATTTTTCGTTATTGAACGTGCATATAATAATTTAATGGATGCAGGGTTGGGAAAATGCTTTGGTATGCTGCTTTGGTTATACCGGAAAATTATTTTTACGACGGACATACCGGTTCAGTTTCTTTTTCTTTTTATATTATGCATATGATATGCTTATTGGCCAAGTTTGAAAAGGTTTTATGGTTGATTGTGTTTTCTTCTTTAAAAGGCATGATAATAATATGTTGTGATAGATAACTTGAAGCTATTATGTGCAATTGACGTTTGAAAAGATTTATCCCTGCACGTATTTTTTGTGAGTGTGAATACATTACCTGCAAGGTAACTTTGGTCATGCTATTTTATGGTTTTATTTGAAAAGCAATTTCTATTATTGTTTTTATGGAAAATAAATTGTTTTGCACCAAAATGATCAAATTTATGAAGTTAATTTCCAAATTATATGGTTGAGATAATGATGCTATGAAATTAGTATGTTTCTATTAATTGAAATTGTTAATTATAATGTATGTACGGTTTACCTTATAATTCATGATATTAAGCAGTTGTTGGCATGCTTGTTGAGTATGTATATCCAAAGATAAAGTGCACGTGAAGGTGGTGTGATGTGATCTATTGCTCATTAAAGTATATTTGTTTTCCATTTTTGTTGATATGAAAATGTATTTATTTATTACCCAAAAGTGAAGTTGGGTGCATAATTAAAGTCTATATAATTTGAATTCATTAGGTTTACTCAAAGCATTGACACGTAAGTTTGTTTTGGGTAATTGTATGACAAAGTTCGATGGGCTGAACTATGCTGATTGGTATGAAATGATCAACTTTCAACAGAGTGTAATGGACTTAGACTAAGTATTGGTAATGAATATGATTCCAAATTTAAGTCATTCTCGCCCAAAACAATAATGCTAAGAAGTTCGTGAAATCAGTTAAGAATTCTTAATTCAAATTCTTAATTCTTGTATGGTATACACGGTTTATGGAGTTAATTCAAATTAGCAATACAAAAAGTAAATAGTTCTTTTTGAAGTTTATTTTATTTTATTTTACGATCATAAAAATTTATATGTATTTAAGCTCAAATTGAAACTGTTACAGCATCTCTGCACTCAAATCAATTGAAGATGGAGCTCTGAAAGCGTACAGAAGTCGTACCAGTGGCTATTAGCTTATTAGTGTATATATCAAATATAGTATTCGCAATTAGCAGTGATTTGACCGGTCTCAACATTTAGCAGGGTTTCCGTGTCTTCTATTTGTCAGAGGGGGTTGGAAACTGGATTTTCTTTACCCAGAAATGAAGATGAATTGGAATGCTATTCTTCTATTATATTATTATTACTATGTATACTAACTATAGGGGTTATTCAATCCATGAGGTGATTGATTCATGATTGTAAAATCATAGAACGGACTGTTATTGAAGTATCAGTGGAGTGAGTTGCTTTATTCATTAAATGCTACTTAGATGATTGGCTCTTTATGAGGATTTTCCTGAACAAGCTACTTTAATTCTGAATTACATGCAATATTTTCTTTCTTTTACTTTTCCCATGCTAATCAGAAAGTTATAAGTCCCTTGTTTACTGTTGATTCCAGCAGCGGTGCAGCCAATTTATCTTGTTGTCTTACATTCGGACTCCCTCAATTCTGTTGTGAGACATTGTTTTAGAACAGACATTAAAATATGTAATTGCAAAATAGGAGGGTTTATGAAGTATTGAAGGTTGAATTTCATGTAGAAGCAAAAATGCCTCAAACACTTGTTACAACCAACTCAATAGTCTGACATAACTCCAGGGTTGTGAATACAAAAAATTACTAAAAATTCATAACTATCAAAAGTGAATTACGTTACCAATTCAATGATTTTAGCAAGTTCTTTTGCTTAAAAAACAGACCGTCATAGAAGGAAATAATTTCAGAAAGAGTTACTTCTTCTGAAATAATTTTATCCTTTTCAATGTTACAGTAATCAAATGTTAAGAAAAGGTTAAGCTTAGATAATTAAAACTAAATCCAATAGAAAAATTATCTTTCATGTTAATTTTCACTTTTCTCCTTTTTTTCACAAATTTTTTTACTCACTTCTCTTATCTTTTTACTTTTTAAATATTCAAACAATTTCACTTTTTACTTTAATTTTTATTTTCATTTTTAACTCACTTTCTTTCAAAAATTTTAAACAAGAATTTATTTTCTAGAATAAACCAAAAACAAAAACAAATTAGTCACAACAAATGCATCTGATTTGAATTGCTGTAAATTCAGTTTAAACCCTGTTTTCCCTTTTTATAAGATCAGGATTTTAGAAAAAGTTTTAAATTGTGAAATAAAAAATAATAATTTTAAACTGAATTTCTTTAATACAATAAAAAATTAATAATTTATTATAAAATAGAATAATTTAATTGGAAATTGTTTTTTATTATTAGTAATTAAATTATTAATATATTATTATTAATGAGTTAATATAATAACTAATTTTAATTTTATTAATAATGAAAATATTATTATATAAAATATTTACACAAAATATTGTGGATGACATAGTTCGTAATTTATATGACTCCAATTACAATAATTAAGAAAACCAAAAAAATTGACCCGTTTTTTCAATATTTCAATTTTGATAGATTATTTCAATTTTCAAGTATTGTTTGTCGTTTTATTGTTATTTTCTCTTTCAATATTATTTTTAATTGTTGTTGATATGTTAGTGAATGATATTTGTGTTTGATGTTATGCATTTTCTTTTTATATCCATTTAAATTATTAATTTCATCAACTTATGTTCCTGCTAGGGAGATGGGACCTAGAGAACTGTTGAAGTCTTATTCTCCTTCCTTCGGTCGGGCAGATGACTGGGCGGTGAACTGGGATTCTTCCCATCCTCCTGCTTATCCTTCGGCACTCGGCACTCGGCTGAACACCGGATGGTGGGGTACCTGCGAAGGCACTCCGACGCTCAAGTCAGTAAAGCGGGTGATCAGCTCTCAGAGTGATAAATGACATACCTTACTCCCTGGGATGTGCG
>Ga0123342_1005884_pt1 | contig 17410 bp, 7 predicted proteins | sample Turbeawhitnodule_FD_89960 | JGI IMG/M metagenome (GOLD analysis project Ga0123342, IMG submission 89960) | Root nodule microbial communities of legume samples collected from Mexico - Turtle bean Mexico white nodule | ecosystem: Host-associated > Plants > Roots > Nodule | place: Mexico: Nepantla... | reverse complement strand
ATAAAATTGGAATCAAAGGTTATGTGTTACTTGATGATAAATCTAGAGATATCTCCATTAGCATAATTGTGATCTTATATGAAAATATTTTCCTTTTTAAATATAATAACAATGTCTTGAACCATAACATTGAATGCAATAATGAATTTGTTCAAGACAAACAATTTTTTTTGCTTGAGCCTATGTATGAATGCACCTACAGTAATCAAATTGAGGACTCTATCATTGACAACAATATTGATCATAACAATAGATCCAGAAACAGTCAGAGCATATCCAAAAATCAGATTTTCATTAAAAACATTGTAGAACCTGCAGATGCGCATAATGTTGATATAAGAAATGGGTTGGGACGATCCAATAGAGTGAAGAAAATTCCTACATTCCTCATGGATTATCACCATCAGGTAAACACTTCTTTCAAGACCAAATTTCCTCAAATAATGTCAGGTTCCCTTTATCATTTATTTTATACTACAATTCTTTATGTAATGTACATTTTGACTATATCCTCACACTCTGGTCCAAAAACATATCAAGAAGCAAGTTAACATTTTTAGTGGATCCAAACCATGAACAAGAAATTTAAGCCCTCCAAGACAGCAAAACATGGTATTTAATTGACTTGCCTCGTAACAAGATTCCTATTGGATGAAAATGGATCTACAAAATAAAATACAAAAGTTGATGGTACAATAGAAAGACATAAACCTCGTTTTCTTGTTAAGGGTTGTACTCAATATGAAGGGATATACTATCTTGATACTTTTTCTTTAGTTGCAAAATTGACAACTATTAAAGTATTCCTTAATCTTGTTCTTGATAGAAACTGGCACCTGCACCAACTTGATGTTGACAATGTTTTTCTTCATGGAGATCTTAATGAAGAGGTGTACAAGATTCCCCTCATGGGCTTGCTCCTCCAAATCAAAATCAAGTATACATATTGACTAAATCATTGTATGGCCTGAAATAGGGCAGTAGGCAATGGTTTTATAAACTGTTTATTTCTTTCATTTCAATTAGTTTTGTCCACTCTAAACATGATAATTCCTTATTCATTAAGAAAACTAAACATTCTTTCACTGCTATTCTTTTAGGAGATTCTCTAGCTGAAATTGGAAACATAAAAGACTTTCTTAAAAAACTTTCAAAATCAAGGTTCTTGACCAGCTCCAGTATTTCCTTGGCCTTGAAGTGGCTCGATCCAAAAAAGGTATACACCTTTTCCATAGAAAATACTCTTTGGACATCATTGATGATTCTAGAATGCTTGCTAGCAAGCCTTACTCTACACCCCTCATGCATGATCTGAAGCCCTTGTTCGAATGTAAAGTTCCTCTTCAAGATCCTAATTCCTTCCACCAACTCATTGGAAGATTATTATACCTCACCAATACTTACCTCAACATCAGTTATGTTGTTCGCTTGCCAATTTGTTCAAGAACTTACCATTAAAAATCATTAAGTTGCACAACATATTCTTAGACATATAAAGGCTAATCCTTCTCAAGATTTATTCTTTCCTTCAGACTCTAAATACAATTGAAAGGTTTCAGCGACTCAGATAGGGCCTCATGTCCAAACAATAAACGATCAACTACAAGTTTATGTATCTTCCTTGGTTCTTCTCTAATCTTGTGGAAATAAAAAAAAACAAACCATCATTTCGTTCTTTTTGCTTGGAAAAATATTGAGCTCTTGCTACTACTATCTATGAAATATAGTGGATAAGTTATTTGCTTCATGCACATAGATTACAACACAATTGTTATCCTTTATTGTGATAATCAGTTCGCTCGTCATATTGCTTCTAACCCTACTTACCATAAGCACACCAAGCCCATTAACATAGATTTTCTTGTAGTTCAGGATAAAATACAAGTTGATCTCTTTCATCTTCTTCCCATTCGCTCAAATGAACAACTTGTTGATGTTTTTACTATATATTTGAAACACACTTCCTTCAAAACCATCATATCCAAACTTGGTATAATGAATATACATTATCCAGTTTGAGAATGGGGTATTGTGTTATACATGTGTTGTGTTAGGTTTAGTTAGTGAAATCATCTAACCGACATCGTCTGGAGGGACCATCTAGCAAGACTGTCTAGCGAGATCGTTAAGTGGGCATCATCTAGCGAGACCATCTAGCAGAACTTTCTAGTGTATGGCAAGACTATTTTGATATCTGCTTCTTGCTTAGTTCCCTTTTCTGTTTTTCTTTCTATATAAGGGACCCGGTGTCATCATGAGAAAAGCTCGTTGTACTCTTTTTTGAAAATGAGGTTTTGTTCATTTCTCATTTCCTATTTATATGAGTTTCATGAATTATGTTGTCTCTAACACATAAATAATTCGTAATGTTGCATCTTACTATTTTTCCGCATGAAATATCATATTCAATAACCTTAGCAATTGTCAAGCTAGATTATAAACAAAATTTCTCTTGTCATAACCTTTTCAAGGGTACATAAATAGTTAATTATGTATTAGTCTCTCTAAATTAAATCAATAGAATATAATTATACAAAGTTCTTTTTGCATAGACTTGAAACGATGTACACGATGAGGTCAACATGCTAACACTCGGAATTTTTTCAAACTGTACAAATCAAATGATAATAATAATAATAATCATATAGTGTTAGATAATCATGTGGTTATTATTGGGTGTCTAAATTAACTTTGGAGGTCCCAAATTTAAGTTTGGAATATGTAATACATACTTAAAAGAATAATTGTGTTAGTAATAACAGTTTTATGTAATTTAAATAAAAAAATATTTTATAATTTACAAGCAAAGAAGAAAAAATTGAAAAATATACGCAAAGGATGTTCGAACAAGTTTCTCACACATTTTAATGTTAGGCGATATGAATGTTGCACAATTATAAATTTTTATAACTTTTTTCTTAAAAGACTTAGAGATTACATGTCTAGTGATGAGAAATAAAAGTCCTCTACTTGGAAATTCAATGTTAAATTCCTTTTGAAGATTGCTTTGGTAAAACCTTTAGATTTAGTCTCATATTTATGTTAGAAGAGTAAACAAAAAATCTATAATTAAGACTTGAATCAATATAGAATAAAGAGAGCTCCAAAGACTACACCTTACTATATATGTCCACAACGAAGAAGGGAAAATTACAAGATATGTTATATATCACTTGAATGTTTAGCATTTTTTATCACTTCAATAGCCAATTGAAATTCAAATGAAAATAATATCTAATAAATGAGAGTGATTTTAGGAAATAGTACACATTTTCTATGATAAGTTTTTTGAGAAACAAAATAAATGTAGAATAATCATAAACAAAATTGATAATGCAATTTAACCAATTATGCATACAGCTTTGGGTTGTTGTAGGCCTTTTATTTAAAGAGAAAATTATAAAATAGGTGCTCTCTCTCTTTCTCTCTCTTCTTCTTGTTGGAATACATAACAATTTTATTATGTGATTTATTTATACATACATACAAGATATATACTCATTACATGTTATTTTCTATATTTAATAATTATTTTAGTTCATTGGTTCTCAACTAAAATTTTTTGTTATCCAATTCCAACAACCTCTCAAAGATTAATTTCAATTTGTCTTTACACGTTGATCAATGCAACAACCTTTTCTTATATGTTATTTTAACAGGATAATTTATTGTCTTTGTCAACATATCTGTTGGACTCTTACTTCATAGAATTTTTTTAAATGTTAACACCACAACCTCAAGCAAATATCTAATGAAGTGATAATGGTGACCAATGTGTTTTGTTCTAAAATGAAATGAATTCTTTTCCAGTTGTATCACACTTTGACTATCACTATGCAAAAAAGTCTTATGTATAAATCTCAACTTTGTTAACAAACATTTAAGCCACATCAGTTATTTACTAGCTTCGATTGTTAATACATACTCAACCTTTGTAGTGGATAAAGCAACAATATTTTGTATTTGTGACATCCAACTAACAATTGTAGTACTAACAATCAAAATGTAATTAACCAGTGGTACTTCTTTGATTATCCACTTCTCTTCCAAAGTTTGCATTTACATAACCTTGCACTTTTAATTCTCCTTTACTAATGTAGAAACACTTATCTAGAGTTCCTTCTAGATATCTCAAAATCCTTTTAATTATTTCTCAATGAGTTTTACCTAGATTTGACATAAACTTGTTAAAAACTCCCCCTACATGGCCAATGTTTGTCCTTGTACGAATCATCATATAGATCAAATTTCCAATAGCAACACTAGCAACAATACTTAAGACAAACCTAATAGTATTAATATTCACAATTTTATTATGTGATTTATTTATACATACATACAAGATACACTACGAGAAAATCATTAAATATCAACTAATTTAGAAATAAAAAATAATTAGTCATTATATTGACTAAGTTATATACTCTTTTATAAACTAAAAAAATATTGGTATTTAAAATAGTTTCTATTACCAATAAAAGTTTATAAAGCAGTTTTTAAATTCATATCTAATATTAGCTACCAAAATTTTAACTATTGGATACTCCAGATGATAAACTAGACATTAATCTAATTAAGGATTAATTTATAATCTAAAGGTGTTAGTAGCTAAAACCTTGGTGACTAATATTAGATATGAATTTTAAAACTGTTGTATAAATTTTTATTAATAATAAAAACTACTTTAGATACCAATAATTTTTTAGTTTATGAAATAGTGTCTAATTTAATTAATATATAATAACTAATTATTTTTGTTTCTAAATAATTTTTTATTTAATGATTTTCTTGTAGTACTACTCACCTATTATTTTCTATATTTAAACATTTTTTTAATTCATTAGTTTTTTATTTTCTCTAACTAAATTACGCTTATCCACCAAAATTGTTTTGTTGAATAATTTCAACAAGTGAACCATGAGAAACATAGAAAGTAATTTTACTTTTTTTTTTACTTTATTATTTTGAATAAAATTTACAATTGATAAGAAATTCATTTTAAAATGAGAAGTGTTCATGTCCTGAGTTTGCTACAAATTTGGAAGTCTTCTAAACATGTAATTGGTCCTTATTAAAAAGAAACCACGCTTGTCCAATAATATACGCTTAATTTTGTTTAGAAATGTGAAAAATAGACATTTTATATGGATCTAATCACAAAGTTGAATTAAGAACTATAGAGTGGTATCAATGTTCATAAGAAAAAAAAATCATGGCCAACCTTTAGCTTACCACTCATCAATCAATATGTGGAAGTGGAACTCATATGCGACTGTTGTGAGATTTTTATTGATGGAAGCAATGTGTATAGGCACAATCAAAATTAGATTTTGCACGAAGCACATTAAGGATTTAGTTTGAGTATTAATTTGTAGATGTTTTAGGTAGGTGAATTGGGATAATGGGGCGGTTTTGTTTTTTTTGGTTTTGGAGGGATGTATATTTATCATATCTTTCATGGCTAGGATAGCTAGAGACTTTTTTTTAAAACTTTTTTTAGTGTTTTTCCTTTGTTTATATACTTTAATATGAACTACAGGATTTTTTGGCTGCGGAACAACTTCTTTTATAGGATAGATTTATATTATTAGAATATTAAATGTGAGTTTGAGTTGCAAAAAGAAATAGAAAAGTTTGAAAAATATACAAATATATTGTTTTAACATTTTAAGTAAACGTGATATTGTAATCTTTTATACGAATTTGTTTATCTCATTGATTACTAATTTTTTGGTGAACCTCTCTCGAAAAAACCATTAGTAATATCAAAATTAAAAATTTATTTTGATGACTGACTCAAACGAATATGTGTAGAGAATATACAATTCTAATCATTTTAGCAAGCGTGTCTCTTATGGTAAATAATGCTACAAGGGTTACAGTTATGGTAACCGTAGTTAAAAAATGTTTTTACTCAAAAAGAATATAACATTGTGAAGGGACTCGTAATTTTTATATGTATTTATTCATGATTAATTGATACGGAATCTTTAAATGTATTCCCTTGTTCCCTCGAAAGATCTTATATTTATATTAATTATTTTATTGACCAATAAAACAAATTATAAAGGTTAGATTAGAAGAGCTCACTTGATCTAAGTTAGTGGTTTCCAATTTCCTTAGACACTTAAGCCTTTGACCCACGCTTTTGTAGTATATACGCAATTTACTAAATTATGATCCAGTTTTTTTAATACATAAGTTGTGATCTAGTTTTATACTAAAGTAATACCTAATTACATTGTCAACGTTGAAATTTTTGGTCCAAAATGTACCGCCACTGGCCCATTACCACACCCACATGTCTCGATGAACAGTGATCTTGGCAACCAAAAATTTTATTTTCCGTCATCTAATAAACCACTTGCAAGTTGCAAGAGAACCAAATTCACGATGGACTTTTCCAAAATTGATCACCCATTCGAGTGTAAATTATTCTTTCATGCACAATCATGCAACCAGAAAAGTCCAAAAAAAATGGACAAAAAACTCGACAAAGGGGCATGCATTTTTTAATAACTTTTAGGACATCATTTATTGATATTACAATAAAAAAGCTCTAGCCTAATTAAACACTAATTTGCAAAGTACAAAAATGTCAGAAGATTGCTGTTTTCCACTAAAAAAGAAAAGTCAGTGTTTCACAAGTAGATTACATGTGTACATACATTACATATCATTAGCCTTTCTCATTACTCTGCGGCTGATTTCTTTGTGAATGGATGACTCTAAGAACTTGCAGCTGGCGATAATGCTGCCCCCACACCAGAAATTGTGGTACCCTTTTGTTGTAACGGTCAATTTCAAGTTACCATTTCACTTGGAATTCAGAAGTCTGGTAATTCTGTGGAATCAGCGGTCCTGGTGAATATGTCATACCAGAAATCCATGCCGTCATCAAAGTTTGAATCATAAGCATGACTCGGTTGGAAAGTTTCCTCATAGTTAGTAAAAGGGTATTGAAGTGGCATCTGATCTGCGAATGTCATGGATTGTGATGACATGGAAGGTGTTTCATCAATTGCTGGTTCTGACCAAAAACTCTCGTCAATCACAGGCATTGTCTCAAGAGAATCTATGTCTTCACACTTGATATTTTTGCTGTCGCCAACTGTGACAGATGAAAAATCACTAGAAGTGGTGCATGCAGATGTTGAATCCATTTCTCTGAAATTAAAATTGGTTTGTTCTGATTGAGTTACGATGCTTGAATTGGAATCAGAACGTTTGATTTTGGGCTTTGTGACTCTTCTGGAATTTGAACTGGACTGGTCTGCTTTCAGCAGCCTCTTCTTCAAATTGGTGTGCCACACATTTTTTATTTCATTGTCAGTTCTTCCGGGTAATTTTGCTGCAATTGCTGACCACCTGAAAATAAGGATCAAGAGGGTTAATATTATATTCGTGAAATTATTGCACGAGATTCGCGTTCACTTTGTTTAATATTCTAGTGAATCGGTAAACAACAACATTGATGTTGTCCTAATTCAATTAGTAGACGGACAATGAATCTCATGCTCATATTGGTATCTACGTCTAACACATGTCATAATTGCATGTGCCATAAACTGCCACACCAATTTGTTTCGTGCGAGGCAGATCTAATCAGAGATTCTTGCCCTCGCAGCCCCACTTTTTGTTTTTTTCTCTCTATTGGTTTCGATGTTTTATAGACTACTTTTGTATTTCACTGATGCCTTGCCAACTTAACATCACTCTCTTTCTTATAATATTTTAGCTGCATCCATCATACATGTATAATTTATGCATACAAAATTTCTGCTACACTCTTTGGATGATCACTTGCACCGTCGAAGGTGGGATCATACCTCGATTTTCTCGCACAATACTCGAGTCCCCATTATGAAATAAATATTAATTAACACAACTTTACATTTTAATTTTCACCCAAAGTTGACAATAATTGCCCCCGGCCCCCACCACTTCATCAACCTTGTTTATCTATCAGAGAAACTTAGGAAAAACCGCACATATTCATAATTTCAGCAAATTAAAAAGATCAAAATCATTGAGCAGCAGCGTCACGTGTAAACTAGGAATTGGATGGCAGACATGTGCATGATGTTTTGTCTTGATATGCTTTTTTGCTGAGAAGTTAAATTAGCATGATTAATGTCATATACCAAGATAGGAAAATGATGAGTGAATTACCTGTTTCCCAGCGTCTCATGCAGCTTAAGGATAATTTCTTCTTCTTCAGATGTGAAATTCCCTCTCTTGATATCAGGCTTCAAATAGTTAATCCACCGCAGTCTGCAACTCTTCCCACATCTTAACAGCCCTGAGCAAAATGGTCATAGGAATTAGAACAAAATCAAATCTAATATCATGACATTACCGAGAAAAAAGTGGAAAAATCATCAAGCTTTGTGAACCATCAAGCACCAAGGGTTAAAAGCTAGGCAAGGGTAGGTGGGTTATACATATAATACTATGGTTGGATTGAATAATATTTACCTGCTTGCTTTGGTAGAGCACGCCAATTGCCATGGCCATGTTTTTGGATGTAAGATGTGAGGATTTGATCTTCCTCGGGAGCCCAAGGACCCTTCTTCAATCCCATCTTTTCACAACAAGGAGCTCTCACCATGTTTGTGGCAATAATATATGAAAGGAAGATGAAGAAATTGATGAAGTAGTATGTGGTAGTCTCACTCGAGCAAACTACTTCTTTCTCTCTCCTTCAACTTCGTTTCCAAAGACTGGCGCTGGCTATTTAACCTTGGATACTCCGCACGCCATCACTCGCATGGTCCAACAATTGGAAAAACATATTTCCATATTCAAACCATTTAGCAGTTTCCGCGAAACCCTTTCCTCTCTCTCTCTCTATCACGCACACACACAAAGAGAAAACAAAATTCATTTTTATATGAATATACAAGTGAGACTTGGGAGTGGTAAATGTGTAAGGACAAATTTCCCACACATTCATGCTTATTTCACAATTAGTAGTATGCCACGTTGTTTTGTGTATGGAATTAACTCCTTATTAGCTCATAAATAGCGGAGTAAAACAATCTATAACACTATATATCATTCATAACTCTTTTTTTCCAATTTTATTTTTCAAGTAGTAATAATTAGTTTAATAAAAAAAATCAATTTTATACTTAATTTAATTCAATTTGATAACTTCTCTTATCAATTTAATCATTTCTCTTTCTCTTAAAATATCATTTACAATATTTTTTTAATAAATTATTTCAAGACTCACTTCCTTTACTCTTTTATGAACACAAAAACTCTCATTCTCACTCTTTCGTTTTCTCTTTTATGCATATGGACTCACATTCTCATTTCTATTTCTTGTTTTATTCTTTGATTAATCTTTGCAAAAACTATTCATTCATTACATCTAAAAAATTAAAAAAAAGATGTGGGTATCTAATAACGTTTCTAATTTAATTACTTAAATTTTTAAGTTAAAACTAATCCCACCCAAAATAGTAGCGTTGTCCAGGTAGATCGGTTTAATAGCATTTTTTTTATTTGATTGGCGCAAGTAGAGGCATAATTGTTTTATTATTATTATTTCTAAATATTTAAATTAAAGCTCAATTGAAGCTAATTGTGTGAATCTTAGACAAAACTAAGATTTGTCTCTATTTAAAACTAATTTTTTTTATTATTATTTCTAAATATTTAAATTAAAGCTCAATCGAATCCAATTGTGTGAATCTTAGATAAAACTAAGATTTTTCTCTATTTAAAACTAAAATCATGGTTGTTTCATTGTATTTCGAAGTTATTATCATTGTTAGATGTCACAAAACATATGGATTTTTTTTCTCATATAGCATTATTTTTACTTTTATTTCTTCATTTAGTACTTTTTTGTTTTTATTTTCATATCTAGCACACTTTTGTTCTTATTTTCTTATCTAACACCGTTTCAAAAGTAAAAAAAAAATTAATAAATTAAAAAGAATTGAGAATTTTTATTTATTTTTATTGATGATGTTTTTATTTTCTATATTTATTTGTTTTTGCATATTTTTTTCTTCTCATTTTTAAGCATCAAGTGTAGTATTTACATTAGTTGTTTTAGTGAATTTAAATATTTATAAAATTGAAATAGAAGAAATTTAAAATTTGAAAATTAAAAATTAAAAATTAAATATATAAAACTTTATGAAGAAATATTAATACAAAGATAATGAAATAAAATATTTTATTGGTATTTTGATGTAAGTAAATATTATGGGTAAATAAATGTAAAGTTGTAACATTATTTTGCTTTTTTTATTTTTATAATAAATTTGAATTATGGAGAATAAGTTATAATACATTTGTAAATATATTTTTATAATAAATTCAGATGAAAAAATTATAATAAATTCTAATGTTGGTACCAAATTAAATGTTGGTATTTTTGGTTTGTTAAAAAGATATTAAAGTAAGTAATAGTAAAAATTAAATAAAATTGTTTGGATATTTTATAAAAAATATTAACTAAATAGTTTAAAAAATTATAAATAAAAATTAAGTTATTCATTGATGATATGTATGTAATAATAAAAAATTAAGTTAATATATTTATTATTAGGTTTAATAAAAAAAAATCAAAATGTATAAATTATAATTTTAAAATAAAATTAAGAAAAAAATTATATTTAAATTGAATAGTATGTAAATAATGAGTTATATATAAATATATGTCATAAATTATAATAATAAATATTATATAATCAGATATAATTATAAATAAATATAAAAAAATTATAAAGAGAAATGAAATATGAGATGAACACTAAAATAAAATAATTTTTAAAAAGGAATTAATAAATTAAAAAGAATTGATAATTTTAATTTTGGGTGCATTAAAAAAATAAATGTATTGGTTGTAAAAAAAATATTTTTAATGTTTAAAATAGTTAAAAATATAATTATTGAAGTAAGAAATGAATTTTTATAAAATGAAAATAAAAAGTAATAAGGACGTGTCCCAATATTACTGGATAGCGTTCACTCCTCGTTATTAATTATGTTTCATTTCGCACAAACTATTTAATATACCATTGAAGAAAATATTAAATGAATGACCATATCCAATTTATTTTTCTTTTTATGTTCAACCTATACTACATCACTTCTATAATTAACAACAATTCGCAACTAATAAAGAAAACATTTAAAAACAATTCACATTTATAAATCTCATGTATTGTCTTTTTTCCACCTTTAATTAATATATAAATTGTATTTTAATTAGTGTTCACCACTTATTTCATTTCTATTTATATTTTTTTATATTAATTTATAATTAAATATGATTATATAATATTTTTTATTATAATTTATGACATATATTTATATATAACTCATTATTTACATTTTTTCTTAATTTGTATTTTAAAATTATAATTTATACATTTACTTTTTTATTAAACCTAATAATAAATTTGTTCACTTAATTTTTTTATTATTACATACATATCATCAATGAATAACTTAATTTTTATTTATAATTTTTTAAATCATTTAGTTAATATTTTTTTATAAAATATTCAAATAATTTTATTTAATTTTTACTATTACTTATTTTAATATCTTTTTAACAAACAAAAAATAACAACATTTAATTTGGTACCAACATTATTTTTTATAACTTTTTCATTCGAATTTTATTATAAAAATAAATTTACAAATATATTATAATTTATACTCCACAATTCAAATTTACTATAAAAATAAAAAAACAAAATAATGTTACAATTTTACATTAATTTTATCCATAATATTTACTTGCATCAACATACCAATAAAATATTTTATTTTATTCTCTTTGTATTGATATTTCTTCATAAATTTTTATATTTAATTTTTAAATTTCAAATTTCAAATTTTTTTCTATTTCATTTTTATAAATATTTAAATTCACTAAAAACTAATGCAAATGCTACATTGATTCTTAAAAATGAAAAAAAAAAACACACAAAAATAAATAAATATAGAAAATAAAAATAGCAACAATAAAAAAAAATATCTCAATTTCTTTAAATTTTTTTTTTTTTTACTTTTAAGACTGTGTTAGATAGAAAAATAAAAATAAAAGGGTAATAAATAGGAAAATAAAAATTAAAAAAATGTTAGAAGAAGAAATAAAAGTGAAAGTATTGGTATTGATAAAAAAATCTCAGGATAGATAACATGATGATTACCCACTACCTACTCCATGTAAAACAACTTGTTTGTTTCATTACTTTTTTTTATACAATGTACCCATTTCAAAGTTATTCTACATTCTTTAAAACACATCTCTCCCTAAGTACTTCTTAAAAATTATTTGCAAATTTAAATAAAATAATTCTTTAATATAAAGTCAAATAAATTTTTATCCTAAAGTATAATCTAAATAAAACTATATCCTTAAACATTAAAATAAATACAATTAGTTTTAAAAAAAGGGTACAATTTTTAATAAAATTTAAGCTAGTCAATAGTGTGTCTCACATGAAAAATACAATAAAAAAACAAACAAATATGGACACGAAGTATTAGACAAAATCTATGCGAAGAAAAAGAAAAAACAAACTGAAAATAACCTAATCAATTACAATGAGAATTTAAACCAGTGAGAGAATTAAATAAAGACAATAACGTAAATAAAAGAGCATTTTTTAACCATGTTGATCTTTAAAAATGGTAAAAAAAAATTATTTTAAAATGATTTACATTCTTCTCAAGTGGAAACATATAAATACATGTGTATTCTTATTTTTGTTGTACTATTTTATTTTGTTAAGTTAAAAAATATTTATTGTTATCATTTTTCTTATTTTATATTTTATATATTTTTGTTATGTGATTTGTTTAAATTTGATTTTTTAAGATATTTAAATTTAAGATTCTAAATCGTAAAAGTATGGAGTGTGAAAGGAAAGAAAAAATGGAGAGAGAATACAAGTTTTTTGTAGCTTTTTTTTTAAAGAGAATGTGAAGTAAAAGAAAAGGAATAAAGTGGTGTTAAGTAGATTAAGAAATATATTAAAAAGTAAAATTTCACTCAAACAAATTATCTTTCTATCGTTTTTAACAAAATTAAACAAATGTATTTAAAATATTTATAATATAAAAGCAACAAGTCATTTAAATTATTTTAGTAAATTGTGGATATTTCGTATGATAATATGATTATTAAAAAAATGTTAAAAGATATTGGTATACCCTTAAACCTATTTTATTTATTATATAAATAATTTTATTTAGTTTTTGTTCCTTCAAAAAGTTCTTGGTTAGTATTAATAAAATTTTGAAAATTAATTAATCTCATAATGTAATAATTACATGACTCACACGTCATAAACTATCCTCAAATCTTGTCTATGAGGATGAAAAAAGTGTTACATAAGGTTATAAACGTTAGACAGTTCATGTTCTTGGAGGACAGAGAAATTTTGGATATTGTCCTAGTAGCTAATAAAGTGTTAGACGAAGTCAAGAGAAGTAAGAACAATTGTGTGTTTTTCAAGATTGACTACGAGAAGGCTTACGACTCAGTAGTTTGGGAGTTTATTTTTTACATGTTGGACAAACTTTGTGACAAATGGATTGGATGGATAAGAGCTTGCTTAGTGTCGTCAGCGGTGTCGGTGCTAGTAAACGAGAGTCCTACGAAGGAGTTCAATCCGAGGAAGGGGTTAAGACGGAGATCTCCTAACACCGTTTCTTTTCCTCATTGTGGCAAAAGGTTTAGCTGGAGCAATTAGGGAGGCGGTTGAGAAAAATCGGTTAGAAAGTGTGGAGATCGGAGGTAGGCCATAAAGATGAATATGCTTCAGTATGTGGACGACACATTGTTCTTTTGCAAGGCAAATGTACAAAGTGTGTTTGTTATCAAGATCATTCTTAATTGCTTTGAATTAGCTTCTGGCTTAAAGGTCAATTATCATAAGAGTAGAGTCGGAGGGTGGGATGTAGTCCTCTAATGATTCAGCAGTTCGCAACTATTTTGAATTATGAGCTTATGAGGATTCTGTTTAAATATTTGGGTTTGTCGGTTGGTGGCTGTCACAAAAGAAGTAAGTTTTAGGAAGAGGCGGTGGGAAAAGTAAGAAGGTTAAGCAAATGGAAAGGTAAGTTTATTTCCATGGCAGGAAGATTTTGCTTGATTAAATCGGTGTTGTCTGCTCTCCCTCTATTTTTATTTGTCTTTGTTTAAAATGTTGGCTATGGTGTTGAAGGAAATAGTGAGGTTACAGAGGAATTTTCTGTAGGGATGGGGTACGAAAGGTAGGAAAATCGCGTGGGCCTTGTGGAAGAAGTTTTGTGAGTCAAAAGAGGAAGGAGGGCTCATAATGATTGATCTAAGGCAGTTTAATGTTGCCTTGCTGGAAAAGTGGATATGGTGTTTAGGTAGTGAAAAGACGGGTTTGTGGAAAGAAGTTCTGAATTCAAAATATGGAGGCTGGAGGGATCTTAGGAGTTAGAGGAAAAGTAGTATTGTTTCTCTTTGGTGGAGGGATTTGAAGAAGGTTTGATCTTCTGAAGAGTGGAAAGGTAATTTCGAGGATAACTTTTCCTAAGAGGTTGGGAATGGGAAGGAGATAAGGTTATGGGAGGATAGATGGACAAGCAACACGAATTTCAAAGACACCTTCCCAAGACTTTTCACCATTTGTTCTAACAAGGATTTGTCTGTTTGGCAAGCGGGGGGAGAGGTCACAGAATTTAGAGTGGACTTGGAAGATCGAATGGAAGAGGAATCTTTTTGAGTGGGAACAGAAACAGGAACAACAACTAATGCAAGTGATGGGGGACAAAGGATTTTGATGGATAAGGATGATTCTTGGGTTTGGAAAGGCAAAGAGATAGCGGTGTTCACAGTTAAGTCCACTTACAATATTCTCAAACAAGGTGTACAAGGGTCAGATAGGGAGGTGTTTAGGGAGTTTTGGAGACTGAAGGCACAACCGTCTTCACATCTTACAGCTTGGAGGGTTTTGGAAGACAAAACAACGTCTAAAGCAAACCTGGTTAGAAGGGGGGTATGTATCACTACCATTATGTGTTGTCTGTGCGGGGAGGAGGAGGAAACCACAGCCCACCTTTTTTGTACATGTAAAGTTGTCTGACTAGTGTGGTATATGTGCTACAAGTGGGTGAGGATGGCAGCGACGAATCATAGGGAGTCAAAAAAACATTTTGAAGGTTTCAGGCTAAATGGGGTCAAGGAAAATGTTAATCAGATTTGGGGAGGTGTGTGAGTAGCAGTTGTAGGAGAATTGTGGATCCATAGGAATAGGAGGATTTTCGGAGGTGGAAGGATAGATCACTCAGAAATTTTCACCCTGGCACAGATGAAGGCTTGATCATGGGTATTGTCTAAAGCACAAGATGTATGTTTTTCGTATTCAGATTGGTGTCTTGAGTCTTTGATTTGTATGAAGTTAGTTAATGTTTCTAGAAGATAGGTAGGTTCAGTCTCTAAGTCTTTCTTTTTGGTTACTCTCTTGTTGTTAGGTGGTTTGAAGATGAAAATCTCACTCAAATTTATGTATAAGAGTTGATATATCCATGAAATATTTCATATTATTTCATTCTTTTTTTTCTGATAAAAAAAACCCTCTGAATATAATTAATACTTTTAAGATGAACAAGTAGGCGAATTGCTATTAATAAAGTATACCAAATAATATTAAAAAAATATATAAATTTATAATATTATAAATAAACAATAAAATGTAGTTTTGTATAAATTTCAAACTAAATATATTATAACATTATAGACCATTTTTCAATCAAAATACATTTATTAAGAACAATAAATTTATATTTAATAAAAAATATGGGTCTTTTTACGTTTTTTTAAATCAAAATAATATTACATTAATCACTAATAATTTTCTTTTCACTGACCCTTTGTATGCTGGTTTTTATCAATTGTTTGATTTATTAAAATTATGACAAGTTTATATTTAAAATAAAAACGATAAATATTTCAAATTATTTTTAAATAAAAAGTATTGTGGTATTAAGTTTATTTATTTATCAATTTCGATATCATTTGTAGCAGTGAGTTGATTCATTCGCCAATTTTTCCATTGACCGGCCTGTTTTGCTTAATTTTCATATTACACAATATAACATGTTTATATTGTCATTAATTTAATTATTAAATTTAAACATTTAAAAATATAAAATAATCGTAATAAAATGATACTTAAGAAAACTATTTTTATTTTCTAATAAAATCCATTTGAAAAAAAAAATGCAAATGGACTGGTGTTAACATTATTTATATCCGAATAGATTTGTTCATTATTCACTTTGAGAATTGGTATTTGCAAAACCAATTTTGCAAGTAAACTCTGACCAGTACACAGAACATCAAAAACCTAATCAGAAATAATTTTGATAAAGTTTTTAATGAAAAGATAAAAGGTTTTAAAAACATTCAAGAAAATTTAGGGTTTTTTATGAAACTGTTAAATTTTTACATCTTATTACTAAAATAAAATTGTTTTTTAGAATCGAGGAAATTGTGACAATGTAACATCATTTTGTGTAATATTTTGAATTAAATATCAGATTATTTACTTTTCAATTCTAAAACGTATCTCGTCTGGACCAGTTTTATAAAAAACAAAAGTCATAGGAGTCAATTCGAGCAAAATTTTCAATACTTTTTGCAAGTTACAAATTCAGTTTCCAAAACCTAATCTGGTCAACGTGCAAGACCACTCAAGTTGTTATTTTTAATTGTTTTAAATTTTATTTAGTAGAGCTTAGTGGTAACGCTCAAGTGTAACCTTTCAAAAAGAGTTAATTTGTAACGGTTTATAGTTTGTATTCATGTTATATTTCCTTTAAATAATATCAGTGGAAATGGTTTATCTATTCCTGTTTTTTATTTTTATTATTTATAAATTAGTATGTTTAATATTAAAAATTAAATAAATAATTTTATTATTTGCATATTCATTATATTTTATATTTTAATAAATATGAATACACGTAAAAGACCAATTGTTTTGAGTGCACTTACTAATATATTGTGATCGAAATATAATTAACAAAGTAATTATATAAGAAAACATTAATTTGCAATGTTATGATTTTATAGTAATAAATTTTATAAATTCTTCTTTAAGAGAGAGTCTAAGTAAAGATTGAGTATTCAGGATGATCTTCAACTATCATAAAATTAAAAAATATAACTACACGTTGATATTTTAAATATACTGTTCTCGAACTAGTTTTGGGGACTGGGAGAACTATTGTCTTCAGATGTCACTTGGCCGGTCGTGTCTCACGTTCCTCCTTCTATCTTCCTCGCCGAACGGCTCCTCAGACTGGTGGGGTACCTGCAGATGGCACTCCAACGCTCAAGTCAGTGGGGTATCGTATTCGGCTGGTTAGAATACTGTAGATAATGACGTACCTT
>Ga0123342_1005883_pt1 | contig 17413 bp, 11 predicted proteins | sample Turbeawhitnodule_FD_89960 | JGI IMG/M metagenome (GOLD analysis project Ga0123342, IMG submission 89960) | Root nodule microbial communities of legume samples collected from Mexico - Turtle bean Mexico white nodule | ecosystem: Host-associated > Plants > Roots > Nodule | place: Mexico: Nepantla... | reverse complement strand
CCATTCTGTAACGCCATTTCCATCAAAGGTGGAGGGATGTTCTAATTGATTGCTATAATCGAGTTGACTATGAATATTCAAATATTTTGAATGTCTTTTATATCTATTTCTCATTTTTCTCTAAGCATTTCAAAACGGAGTTGTTACCTCCTTGTTTTCCATATTTGAGAATTTTATTTCTTCTAAAGCTGGGATTTTACAGCTACTTTGTTGGTCAAAGTTCTCTATATTTTATTTTTTTTCATCGATTTTTATGATATTTAGATTTTATTTGTCTAACCAGTTTGTTCAAACCATCTAAAATAAATAATATTTTCTTGAACTGATTCTAAAAATGTGTAGTATTCTTCCCTCTAATTATGAAGTTGTTCTTGAGAAAAGGTCTTCAAAAAACCAGTATCTTTTTTCTTTATTTTCATGTAGGAGAATTTTTTTTCTTAAGTAGTCTTTATTTATCTCAAAATTATTAATCATATTTAACTTACTAATATTGGATTTAGTAGGCGAATCTTGATATTTGTTGTATTATATTGTGTTATAACAAGAGACAGCGGTAGCCGAACTTTCGGTCTTCACTGATCAACAAGTAAGTTAATTCACTTAGTACTAATGTCCATCAACCTCTTTGTGGAGACCGAAAGATCGGATATGCGATTATATCCATGGCCTATCGGCCTCTTGGCAAAAAAGGATCCACGTCACGTCCTAGGTTAAATACATTAATCCCAATTAAGAGTACCAAAGCATGATTATGCACTTATTGGGCCTACCTTAATCGTTAAGACAGGACAAAGCCCTCTAGAATAGTATAAATAAGAGGGGACCTCCGTGATGAAAGGTAATGTTATTCTAAATCCTAAACTAGATCATTCAAATTAACCTCATCTGACTTAAGCGTCGAAGTGCCTTTGCAGGTACCCCCTCTCGAATATCCAAGAAGAGCGATCGAAATCTAAGAGAAGACGGGACGAATTCAATAAGGGACATTTCGCCTTAGATAAATTGTAAGAACATTGTGGCACCCACCATGGAGCCGAAGAAAAACCTATCGAACAACTGCATGGTAACCACCCGGAGCATGATGGGAAACGATAGGCAGAACGAAGAACCGACTGCGGATCCGATAACCATGATGTCAGCAATGAGGAAAGAACTTGAGAACTTGAAACAGAAAAACGAAAAGGAGATAGCCGACCTGAAGGCTAAGAATGAAATCATGAGGAGAAAACTAAACTTGGGACACACCTCGACAGGCCAAGAGGATTCAAGAAATCGTGAGCATTTGGAAAGAAAAACGCTGACACGAATGGAATGAGAGAATAACACACATCACCACACGATGCACACCGACTTGAATGGAGCGGTAGGGACGTCTTCCTGCCGACACCCCTTCATGGAATCAATCATGCAATAGTAACTCTTCCGCCTAGCTGGAAGAGTCCAACAATTGACAAGTACGATGGCAGTGTTGATCCAGATGAGCATGTAGATGTGTACATTACTCAATTCACCTTGTATACGACAAACAACGCCCTTCTTTGTCGCATCTTTCCCACTTTGTTGAAGGGGGTCGCCTTGAACTAGTTCACCCATCTACCGCTTTCACGATTGATTGTTTTGACATGTTGGTGTCAAAATTCTTGGCTCAGTTCACCATAAACAAACCACATCACCTGACCTCCCTCGCCTTAGTAAACATCAAGCAAGGAAGGTTCAAGACACTTTGATCCTTCATGGAGAGATTTAGAAAGGTAGCCCTCTATATTCAAGACTTGAGCCTAGAGGTGGCCTTACATCAGTTGGTAACTGCATTGAAGTCGAGACTGCTATCTGATAGCTTTTGAAAAAAACCAGCCAGAAGCATGGACGAGCATGGATAGAGTTGAGATTTTAGCAATTTATAGTGAAACCTAAGGAAGATTCCCACTGAACACGAACTTAACCAAATAGTTAAGTAAGTGTGAATGTTCACTTCACAAAAACAAAGATGAAAATCAACACTAAGTAATAGATGAAATGTAATGTAGAATGGAAATAACAATAAGGTAAACATTAATGGTGGTCATGGCCAAACCAAATGATGAATCAAAAGCATATAACAAAAGCCAAAACCAAGAGTAAGAATTTAAGACAAAGACATTTATGAAATGGAAAGAGTGGAAGAAGAGTAGCTTATGGAGTGATTGTGAGAGGGATTCACGCCACTTGGGGTGTGGTAGCCACCAAGATGAGTGATGGACCACCACTTGAGAGTCTCACACCACTCAAAATAAGACCTAGCTAAGAGGATTCAAACCTCACACAATTTGTGCAGAGTAAATTTTCTCTTCAAAATTAACATGTGATACATGGAGTAAGGCACCCTATTTATTAGGGTGGATGAACACACCATTCATTTGATATGACTTATTTAATATACTTTCACATTCTTTATGACATAATACTAATTCCTTTATAAAAAATTTGTTTGCGGCCAAAGGAGGTTGATTGCTTAGTCCATGATGATGAAGTGTTTCAACAAACATAAATACAAAAATGTAATGGGAATTTCATCGGTGATAGATCAAGGCGAACACACATTAGTTTTTTTCAAAGTTTATTATTATACATGTAAACTATTTACTATTTTATAACATACATGTCTTATTTTAATAAGAATATTTTGAAAGTAGATTTTCTCTAGCATTATATGAGTTTTCTTCTCTTGGTGTCTCATAATGCACTCCCTTAAATCCTGTTCAGGAGAGATTAAGGAACTAATGTCCATGATTGTATATATGTCTTGTAGAAAAAAACTAATGCATGAAAACTTCAAAAAAAACATTACGTATGGATGATTCCAAAGATAAATACGCACATACTATCCATATGTAATTATGTAAGGATCTATCCATACATAATTACATATGGACGTTAACTACCAGCAAATGAATTTACCTACCAACAAATTTTTTACCATAGGTAAATTATGTTTTATGAACGAATTTCGAGTATTACATATGACTTTTGTAGTAGGTAATAACAAGTTTTATTATAGTGTTAGTTTTCTTATCCAATTTATGTGGAATATATTTGATTTGATGAGCAATCATGTGACAAAAAAAATAAGGGAATTAGATGAAGAAAAAAGTGGCCTAGCTTTATCTTGATGCTTCCTGAAGCTTTGACAACTTGTTTTCTCAAGATCTCTGGCCCTTGAATCTATGTAACACATCTTCAACATCCAAGCATACATTTTTCATTTACATTAGTCATTCACATAACTCACTATAATAAAAAAGGGTTTTAACAGAAATTATTTAACGGAGGTTGATATAACTCTAGGAATTGATTTAATTAACAGAGTTTTTTTTTAACCTTCGTTAAGTTCCAAAGGTTATTAAAAAACTTCAACAAAATAACGGAGGTTTTTTAACCTTTGTTAAATTTCAAAGGTTTATTTTAAAACCTCAGCAAAATAATAGAGGATTTGTTAACCTTCGTTAAATTCCAAAGGTTTATTCAAAAAGCTCAACAAAATAACGGAGGTTTTTTTTACCTTCGTTAAATTCCAAAGATTTATTGTAGAACCTCAATAAAACACTCAAGATTTTTCAAATTTCAATAAATAAATATAATTAACTCTATTTATAAATAAATAATTAAAAACTACATAGTTTTAATATATTTAATATATTTTATAACTAAATTCTCTAAATTTTGAAAGTGTAACTTTACATTATAAATAAGTTTTCTAAAGTTTCAAAAATTTATTTTAAAAACTCAGCAAAATAACCTTGGATAATAAGTAGATCAACAACTAATCTTGGATAATAAGGATTTCAACAGTATTTGTATATTTTTTTATGGTAGTTGGTTTATATAATTCCTAGTTTTTTTTTTTTTACGAGCTCATACTTCAAAAAACATGACTTATTTTGTTTTAACTTTTGATGCATGTATATTTTGTAAGAATTGATGGCTTAAACAAGAGGGGGGGTGAATTGTTTATGAAAGATTTTTGCAAAGACTTGATTAAGAATGAATCTTTATCAAACAATCACAGATAAGCAATTAATGAAAGCAATTAAACAATGATACAGAAACTGTTTTCAGAATTTTAGTCAATTAAAATCACGATTTAAACGATTGTTTATATCAGCAGCAGAAACAGAATAAAATCAAACAGTTGTAAGGTGATAGAAATAAAGAGATTTACACAACAGGAATTATACTGGTTCACTCACTCTTGAATTACATCCAGTTCTCATAACAACCTCTGAGTTTCACTAGTAATCAAAACCAGATTACAACAACACACCACAAAGAGGTGACCTTGAAAACCACAAGATTCACTCTCCCTCTTTGCAACACCAAACACCTCAAGACAGAACACTCTTTGTCTTTGATGGATTTCAAATACAATTACAGATAAAGGAAGTACTATTACAAGTATCTAGACAATGATAGAAAACACCTGAATTTGCACAAAACAGGAAGCCCTATGATCAGATCTTGTTACCAGAGCAAAGCTTGAACATCAATCTTGCAACTTTGAAAAACTTCTTTCAAAAACTAATCTCTCTCTTTGATCTCAAATCTGTATCAAAACTTGTTGTATATATTCTATTTATTACTTTGAAAGAAGGGTTATATTTATAGCACTTGAAATCTAGCCAGCCAAGAAAAGGAACATCAGCCAAGTCAAATGAGAAACCAGCAAACATACAAGGTGAAAAAACTGATAAACAATCGGTTATTTCGCAGGAATAACCGGTTGAAATTTTATGTCACAGTTTGAAAAAATTTCAAAGTTAAACCATTTAAAGCAGTGTTTAAGCAATGTTCGGAGATAGTACAAGCACAATTAAGAACATTACAAAACATTAAATCCCAACATATTTCTCGCCCTATTTGTCTTCTCAAATAGACAAAAGGAAGGATTAAAAAACATCATAAAAGAGATAAAAAATTAAACCAAAAAATTAGAAAGAAGAATTGTTCTCCCTTTTGAGTTGGAGTTCCATAATCTGATTCTAAACCTCTTCAATTTGTTCATCCAGTGTTGAGAAACGTGAATCCATATTGTTAAATCTTGATTCACACAAGTCATAGAGATCCCTTTGATTCTCAGCAAAGGTGTCCATGCGGTTGATCATCAATCTTTCAAAAGGTGACATTGTGGTCATCCTTTCTCCCATGTAAGCATCATTATGATCAGTCTCTTGAGCCTCAGCAGCAGGTTCATCTTGTGTTGTTGCATCTTCAGGTTCATCACCATCATTTGTTCCACTTGGGCCAGCTTGATCACCATTCTTGCTCTCCCATCTCCCACCAATTTTAGTAAATCCCATTTTGCTTAGGGATCTATTATCAATCTCATTGGAGGGCTTGATAACTTCAACCAACTCTCCTTCTATATCCACCTCAAAATAGTGAAGAAATTTAGAGATTAAAATAGCATAGGGGTAGTGGAAATCACATAACCTCATGGATTTTTGCATATGCTCAAAACTGAAAAACGAATCAAATTTGAACCACAAAGTTGCTTTTGTCAGTCAAACAGAAAGTACAAATTTTCACATGCTGTTTTGACCAAACATTAAAGGCAATTTTAATTTCCAAGATAGGAAGAATCTGATTTAATTAAGAGTGGTTATAGCAGAGGCAAATTGTATTCAAACATGTAATTAATACAATATTGACCACATATATTACTTGGTTAGAACAAAAATACAAATCATAACTTAGAAATTAAAAACAGTTTTGCCCAATGCTGAGAGAGAGAGCAATCGGTTAAAATTTTGCACAAATGAAAAGGTTTTGTGAAGAACATATTTTCTTGAACAACCATGTAATATTCAACATCAAGATTTATAATTCACACATATTTGTATAAAACATAGAAGAATTGTAAGCTAATCATAATTCAGGCACAGAGAACAACATTGAATTGGATTTAAGAACTAATTGTTCAACAAAGAGACACTACAAGAAAAAAATGATTTTAACGGGGGTTTACTTTTACATTATCCAAGGTTAAAACCTCCATTAAGTCATTTACCTAGGGTTGCAGTTTTCCTCGCTAAACCATCTCTGGGGAACGTGTTCTCCAGGGAACGTGTTCTCCGGGGGTTTTTTAAACCTCAGGAAAAGCCTTTTAGAACCCATGTTAAATACCATGAGTTTAAGAACCTCTGTAAAATACCATGAGTTTCAAAACCTCCGTAAAATACCACAGGTTTTAGAATCTCCGTAAAATATCACGGGTTTTAGACCTCCGTAATATATCATGGGTTTCAAAACCTTTGTAAAATACCACACGTTTTAGAGCCTCCGTAAAATATCATGGGTTTCAAAACCTCCATAAAATTCTATGAGTTTCAAAACCTTCGTAAAATGTCATAAGTTTCAAAACCTCTGTAAAATATTTTAAAACCTCCATAAAATATCATAGGTTCCAGAACCTCCGTAAAAAAGACATAGGGTAAACTCATTTATAGCGTATATATTTGCAACCTTTATTCCGATTTTTATCCTTACTATTTAAATGTATTTCCCATTGTACCATCTTTTTAATGAGTTTTGTGTTACCCTCCAACACTTTAGTAAACTACCTATTTGATCTTAAAAAATTAAAATTAATAAAAAATATAGAAAGGAATTCATAGAAAATATATAAATAAATTTATACAAAAAATATAAAATAAGTCATTTTATATCGTTTAACATATATCACCTAAAAAATTAAAATTAATAAAAAATATCGAAGGGAATTCATAGAAAATATATAACTAAATTTTTACAAAAAAAAATATAAAATAAGTCCTATTATATCCTTTAACATATATCACCTACTTCAACTAGTTTTACCAAATACTAATAGTTTTACCAAATACTAAGAGGATGGAGTTACTAAGCGGAAGTTCATGAATGAATGTGGCATTAACTAGCTGAGTTTAAAGAATACAATGCATACCGTAAATATTTATAGTGAACTATTCAACTATGTGCAGTAGTCCTCAAATAATTTATTCTAAAAAAATACAAGTCCCATCCTTATTCCTCAAATAATTTGACTACTAAATCACGCATCTAAATGTAACAATACAGGCTGCAAAAGAAAGATAAAATCATCAAGACTATGTACCAGTAACTATGTTGCTATATTGAGGCAGGTGGAATTTAAGGATGATCCTTCTTAAGAGACAAGAAGTGAACCGCAAAAGAATCGTAATCGGGTAACTTCGGATGAACGTGCCCAACCTTCTGATTAGAGGAAGTATCTCCATAAGAATAATCTTGGCCCTCTTTATTATCTTGTATCACTGTTTTAGGAGAACTGGAAGGTTGCAACCTTGCAGGCGATTTCTTAACTTCCCCGTGCAAGGATCTTTTCGGTTCTGAAACTGCCTCAGTTGCTTTATTTTTGGCTGATCCAGGCTTCGATCCTGTCCAATTTTCAGAGCTCCTTGTCATGGATGAAGCATTTTGATTACTATTCTCATAAGAAGTCATTGAAGATTTCCATCCAAGTGTTGTGGCAGGAGTCACAAGAGCCTTGGATAGAGATTGCAAATCATTTCATGCTTTTGACAGTAATCTCATGAACCTGATTCCTGCATTAGACATTTTTAATAAGCTAATCCACCAGCAAATGTATCAATGTCGTGAAGTAGAGATTCCGTCAACCAGTAACCATCCCAGCATCCACCAACTCTCTGCCAGTGACAAACAAACATCAGATATCTACATAGTTGTGCTAAATTAAGTAGTAATCTATAATAAATTTATGAAGTCAATAATTCAAACACCTATCACTAAATTAAGAAAAGAACTATCAAAATTGAATACTCCTTCAGCAATCCACAATTCACAAAATGCCTAACTACGTATTATTATTACTTATTTTCCAAACAAAAATAAACAATAATTTTGCAAACAAAATGAACCAAACACAAGATTAAATACCTCACAAATATGACTATGATGATACGAAGTAGCGAAGAAATCATGATCAAAGTGCTCATGATCTTTCTCTCCTTGTGACCTACCTATACTCATTAAGTAGAATGGTGAAAAATACGCATAAACAATCTAGCGAACCTATACATAACCTCGATTCCATAGTCTTGACGAGGTTGATCATTATTCTTCAAGGCTTCGAGCTGGTAATGCACCGCATCTTCTGCACTAAGCTATACCAAACATTAATTTAACAGAAAAGGAAGAAAGAAAAAGGAAAGAGAATAGGAGTTTGGGTAAAAAACAGAGGAACGAAATTGCGAAACCTACCTTGCAGATAATCGATTCCGTGGTGGAGCAAAGGCGGAAGGAGTTTTTGTGGAGCAGCAGATAGAGAATCGATTCCGAGGTGGAGCAAAGACGGAAGGAGTTTCTGTGGAGCAGTAGTTGGAGAATGGGTTCTGTGGCTTTTTTATGGAAGGGTGTAGGTTCCCGCGGTAGGAATGCAGATGTCGTGAGTATTTGGTGGGAGAATGAGGGTATAGTGCAAGATAAAAAAAATTAATTATATTTATTTAGGGAGGTTTGAGAAAATCTCAGGTATTTGACTGAGGTTTATGAAAAACCTTTGTAATTTAACAATTAAAAAAATATTTATTAATTAAATTTATATATGTATATTAATTTTGTGGAAATAATTTTTGTTAAATGATAAAATAAGAGAAGAAAGCGGGAAAGTAATGGAGAAAAATTTAAAAGACAAAAATAAAATAAAAATAAAAATTATATTTTTTAGTTATTTATTTATTAAAGTTGGAAAAAGTATGGAGTATTTTGTTCAGGTTTTAGGAACTTAAACTAAGGTTAAAAAAATATCAGTTATTTTGTTGAGATGTTAGAGAAAATATTTGAAACTTAACGGAGGTTAAAACAAATCTCAACTATTTTTTTTTTAGATTTTAGAATAAATTTTTAAAATTTAACGAATGTTAAAAAAACTTTCGCAAAGAAGGTAAAAATTTTTATTATTTTTTTGAGGTTTTAGAATAAACCTTTAGAATTTAACGAAGGTTAAAAAAAATTCAGTTATTTTGTTGAGAACTAATAATAAACCTTTGGAATAAACGAAGGTTAAAAAAAACTCCATTATTTTGTTAAGATTTTATAATAAATATTTGGAATTTAATGAAGGTTAAAAAAACCTATGTTATTTTGCTAAAGTTTTACAATAAACCTTTGGAATTTAATGAAGGTTAAAAAAACCTCCGTTATTTGGCTAAGGTTTTACAATAAACCTTTGGAATTTAACGAAGGTTAAAAAACCTTCATTATTTTGCTGAGGTTTTAGAATAAACCTTTGTAACTTAACGAAGGTTAAAAAATCCTCCGTTATTTAAATTAATTTTCTAGGATTATATTAACATTCGCTAAATAACCTCCGTTACAACCCATTTTTCTTGTAGTGAGAAGAACAAGAAAATTATTCTCAGATCACAGTTACACCAATGCAAATAGTTTATGAAATCAGAACAAGACTTTGACATGTATAGGTCCTGAACTTTCTGACCCTTCAAGCAAAGTCGAAAATCTGCAAAACAGAACTTGTTAGATTACAAGGTTTGATCCCTTAAAGAACTTGAGACCCTTTGTGTTAGACTTGTCTTTAGAACCATCAAAACATATGAGAATCCATTTAAAGATCCTTTTAGGAACTAGATATTTTTGAAACCTATAGTACCTAACAGAATGGCCTTTCTTCATGCAATAGAAACATGTAACAACCGGTTGAATCGACCTTTTAACCGATTGTTTTTCTGTTACAAATGAAAAAGGTTTTGAAATCTTATTTTCTTTGCTTTGAGGATAGAAACCTAAACTAGCTTTTCCAAAAACACATTTTTTAGATGCAAGAACATCTTCAAAATTGGATTTCCCAGTTGTAATTTTGTCCAAGGTTTTCAAAAGGTAGTGAATCTTTCTTTCTAGATTTTCACATTTTTCACAAACTTTAGACTCACAATTGCAAGATGAGTTTTTGCAAACTAAATCAAGGTTTTCAAAATCTTCTTTTGTTTCTCCCCAACTCTTCTTCCAAAGACTTGACTCTGTTTTCCAACCTGTTATTTAGACCTTTCAACCGGTTATTAGAAAGTGCCAACCGGTTAGCCTCTTCATGAGTTTCATTGAAAGCTTCAAGCAATTGATAATATTTGTTACCTTTGATTGAAGATGATGAAATCACATTGCTGGACACAGATGCTCTAAGGCAGAGATTTTCTTCCTCATCATCAGAAGAGCTTGAGGATGAAACATCATTGTCATCCCATGCCACATAAGCCTTTTTAACTTTTCCCCTTTTCTCGTTTTTGAAATCTGTTTTTTCTTTGATTTCACTGTTGGGGCATTTTGCCTTGATATGACCATGTTCACCACATCCATAACAAGTGTATTTTTTAATATTAAAATCACTAGATTTTTTAGAACCATACCTTTTTTAAGCTTGTTTCTTCTTCAAGAACTTGCTGAATTTTCTTGATAGTAGACTCATGGTGTCTTCATCACTACCACTTGAGTCTGGTTGATGTTTGTGATTGCAAGCTTTGAGTGTTATCCCCTTGTTGTGCTTGTCCTCACTTTCTTGGACAACAAACCTATTCATTTCGAGCTCATGTTCCCTAAGCTTACCAAACAATGAGGCAACAGTCATTGATGTTAGATCTTTTGATTCAGAGATGGCAGTGACCTTTGGTTGCCATGTTCTATCAAGACATTTCAGTATCTTGATGTCCAGCTCCTCCTTGTCAAAAGTCTTACCAAGACTCATCAAGTGATTCACTATGTGAGAGAACCTCTATTGCACATCACAAATGGTTTCTCCCTTCTGCATTCTGAAGAGTTCATACTATTGAATAAGAGCATGCTTTTTAGCTCGCTTGACATCGTTTATTCCTTCATGTGTGACTTCGAGGATGTCCCACATTTCCTTTGCAGAGCTACACTATGATACCCTGAAAAAATCACCACAACTCAAGGCAGAGGTTATTATATTTTTGGCAATCCAGTCAAACTTGGCTCTTTTACTTTCAGCCTCAGTCCACTCAGATGAAGGTTTATCAATTAAACCTCATCTCTTTTGACTAAAGGTATAAAGGGACCATTTTCAATCGTTTCCCAAATACCCTTATCAGTTGAATGCATAAAGATTTTCATTCTCACCTTCCAAAACTGGTAATTAACCCCACAAAATAGTGGTGACCTGTTTATGGAAGCTCCTTCCCCAAAAGGCATTTTGTTAGCCATCTAAATAGATTTTCAAAAAAAAAAAAAAATAGAAACTTGAGTATTTTTCCAGAACCTAACTCTTGATGCCAATTGTAAAAATTGATGGCTTAAACAAGAGGGGGGTGAATTGTTTATGAAAGATTTTCACAAATACTTGATTAAGAATGAATCTTTATCAAACAATCACAGATAAACAATTAAGGAAAACAATTAAACAATGATACAAAAACTATTTTCAGAATTTTAATCAGTTAAAATCACGATTTAACCAGTTGTTTATATCAGCAACAGAAACAGAATAAAACCAAACAGTTGTAAGGTGATAGAGATAGAGAGATTTACACAACAGGAGTTATACTGGTTCACTCACTCTTGAGCTACATCCAGTTCTCAGAACAACCTCTGAGTTTCATTAGTAATCAAAACCAAATTACAACAACACACCACAAAGAGGTGACCTTGAAAACCACAAGATTCATTCACCCTCTTTGCAACACCAAACACCTCAAGACAGAACACTCTTTGTTTTTACAGGATTTCAAACACAAAAACAAATAAATGAATTACTATTACAAGTATTTAGACAAGGATAGAAAACAGCTGAATTTGCACAAAACAGGAAGCCCTATGATCATATCTTGTTACGAGAGCAAAGCTTGAACAACAATCTTGCATCTTTGAAAAATTGCTTTCAAAAACTAATCTCTCTCTTTGATCTCAAATATGTATCAAAACTTGTTGTATATATTCTATTTATTGCTTTGAAAGAAGGGTTGTATTTATAGCACTTGAAATCTAGCCGTTTAAGGCAGTTTTAATAAGTTAAAGAAGTTTTGCTCACATCAAAATAGTTAAAACAGGTTTTCAAAAAAACTGTTATAAAAACACACATTTAACCGGTTGAAACCACGATTTAACCGGTTGAATGGGTCAGTCAGTTGCATAACCAATTCAAAAATCAATTTCAAAACCTTTAAGCCAGCTAAGTGACAAACAACCGATTATATCGATAATTCAATCGGTTGTTTTCCCTTTGCTTGGAAAACACTTTGTTTCTTTAAAATTGATTGGTCAAGCTTGTGCAAGGATTAAGAACTGATCTTTTACAAAGATTCTAAACAATCTAATCTGAACCCAAACCAAAAGCAACATAACTTCAAGCTTCATGTGGCTTTGAAACATCAAAGCTCCCATGTTCAACATATTTTATGTGCAATTTTAGTTTTAGAAATAATTGTTAATATTTAATTCTCATAATTTTAAAATATTTTAAATTAAGGTTTTTATTTTAAAATGCATCTAATAATTAATTGACTATGAAAGTGAGAAATGATAAAGTTAATTTCTTCTTGCAATATGTTCTTGCAATCTTTAACCAAGAACACACATGACTTTGAAGTCCACATGTGATAGATAATGCAATTATTTAGGATATATAAAGTAGCGATAAACACTAATTGTTGTCGAGTTAGGAAACAGTGGCTTGTGACCCAAGTTGGGGCATTAAGGTGATGGAAGAAGCAATTTTGGAGTAAGAAGAAGATAATGCCTTATTTAATGTTTCTTATTCTTAGATATAATAAACATAAGTGTGGTTGAATTGTGATTCCTTGTTAGGACTGTCGTCGGTAGCCATTAAGCATGTGCCGGAAAGTAGTGTGTCTACGGTGGAAGAGAGAAGTCAGAAGGATCATTAAAGATGGTGGAAAATTGGGTTGAAGGTTATTTCAAAGAGCAAGTCAAGTTCTTAAACCCATGTATTTTATGGAGGTTCTTAAACCCATGGTATTTTACGAAGATTTCTAAACCTAAAGTATTTAATGGAGGTTTTGAAATCCATTGTATTTTATAAAGGTTTTGAAACTCATTATATTTTGTGGAGGTTCTTAAACCCTTTGTATTTAATAGGGGTTCTTAAAGGCTTTCCCTAACGTTTAAAAAAAACCCCGGAGAACACATTCCTCAGGGATGGTTTAGCGGGGGAAATTGCAACCCTGTGTAAATGACTTAATAGAGGTTTTAACCCTAGATAATGTAAAAATAAACCCCCGTTAAAACCATTTTTTCTTGTAGTGCCATGGTTCTACTTCTCCTCAACATAAAAAATCCCAACTTTCACAATTGACAAAGTGTTTTTGATCCCTTAAATGTTCTCATACAAATAATAGACTTCAAAAATGTCTTCATAAACTTATGATGCAAGCTTCCTTAGCAATTATTTTGGTACATCCACAAGTTTCACATCACTTAGGAGTCGAGACCAAGGTTGTTTATAAACTTCTTCCTCTTTTGAAACATTAAGGAATCTTTTAAGGCAAATTTGTGACGGAAGCATCGATTTCCAAAGTGGACAATACCTCAGATATTGTGATTGACCATGACAATGCTATCTTAGCAAACTTAAGGTTAGAAATCGTCTTTGGGGAGGAAAAGGAGAGTTCCAATTTACTCCTACCCATTAGACCTTGACTGAGGGCTTATTTTGGTAAGTCAAAAAGTCTCACATTGCTTAGGATTCAAGTTTAAGGATAACTTTTCTACACTCTCATCTTTTAGTCCACAGAGACACATTTTCCAAGAAAAAACACGACGTAGCTCATTTATGTAAATTTTATAAAATTTATCCATTCCGATAAATTAAAATTGCACAAGTTTGGTAGAAAAAACTCACTAAACCACCTCACATGTATATATCGAAGAATTTCTTGGGAATTCTGCAAGAGTCACTCCTTTTTTTCTCTGACAGATAGTCAGAACTTCATATGGGTTCGACCTACTAATAGGTTTACTAGAAATAAAAAATTATTGAAAAAAGAACAAAAAAAAACATCTTGCTCTTTCCAGATGATCGGAAAAGAAAGAAATAGTGAATTTATTCAAGATAATTTCAAAAATAAATTTGGTAGATTTAATCATATCATTAACTCATTAAATTATTCAAATTTTAATTTTTTAAGTAGATGTGGACCTAAATTAATTTATGGTTTAACAAAACTTGAGGTTTCTCATAAATTTGACTATTTTTAATTGAATATTTATTAAAAGAATTGTTCTATTAAGTGCTTAATTTATTTATTTTCAATTGATTTTGTCATTAATTATGGTGACGTACGTGATCATTACCTTAGATATTATTGCTTAGGTATTTTTATATGAAAAATAAAAAAATAGCATAATTAATTTTTAATTTTCTTATAAATTTAAATATTTTTAATTGAGTTTCTCTTAAATATTTTCATTCTATTGAGTGTCTAAAATATTTATAGTTTTCAATTGAGTTTTTGATGGTTGATTTTGTCATTAATTGAAGTAATATAACCATTTGATTTTGGAGTAACAAGCACAACACCTCAAAAACTTGAACAATAATAAAAACAAATCTCTAAAATTCTAATTATCTTTAAAAAAACTGCATCGTTTTATTTTTTTAAAAAGAAATTAAATACTAAATCAAAAATCAAACCAACCAAGTGGAGACACGAAACAATGTCGTTTGATAAAAATAATTAAGGTTCCAAAGTTTCACTTTTCTCATTATCCAAGCTAATGGTATTATGCTAGAGACTACAAAATCAAACGATCACATCAGCATAGTTGAAGGTAGAGACTCAATTAAAAAATATACAAATTTTAGACACTCAATAGAATGAGAACTTTTAATATGGATTTAATTGTAAATACTTAAACCTTTAAAGCACTTTAAAACTTGATCAAGTCATTTTCTTGATTTTTCATGTGAAAACACTTAAGCGATGATGATGCAAGGTAACATTCAATTCACCCATTTAATGACAAAATCAAACTCCAGGAATTCAACTGAAATATATAAAATTTGGACACTCAATAAAATAAAATTTTAATATAACAATTAAAAATAATTATATTTATGAAGAACTTAAAATTTAATTAACACTACAATACAATCATTGATTAGAAATCAATTTTATAAACAAAAATAATTAGTTGCTATAATGACCAAATTAGAGGTCATTTTGGAGACTAAAAAAATTTTAGTTTCTAAATTAGTTTCTATTATTGTTAAATAATTTCTAAATTGGTATCTAATTAGCTTCCAAGATTTTTGCTAATAAATTTAGAATCTAAATAATTGGTAGTTAAAACATTTGTAGTTAATTAGTTATAATTTAGAAATCATATAATAATAAAAACTAATTTAGAAACCAAACATTATTTTTAATCTTCAAAATAGTCTCTGATTTGGTCACTATAACAACTAATTATTTTTTTCTCTAAAATTAGTTTTTATTTAATGTTTTTCTTTTAGTGACATGACTATTAATAAAAATAAAAAAATATTTTCTATTAATGAAAATAAAAAATATTTTCTATTAATGAAAATAAAAAATATTTTCTATTAATGAAAATAAAAAATATTTTCTATTAATGAAAATAAAAAATATTTTGAATATTTAATAGAAGACTTGTTTAATAAAAATTTAATTAAAACTATCCAAATTTACGATATGATTAAAATTTAATTAAATCATTTGTTTAAAAAATTACAAAAATTCAAAACCTTAAAATATTTTTATAATAATTGGTATTGAAAACATAATTATATCTTTAGTTTATTTTTTAAAAATTTTATTCAATCACAATATTGTTCCAATTTTGTTAATACTCATGTCCACTAAAATAGTAAGTTGTAATAAGGTTGTATTAATATTTTAATTTACAAAAAAATATTGATATTGTAACATATACGCGTATCCATTTGTTAATCTTCAATTTTTGTGACTCTATTTATAACAATTTTCCTAAATTAATATATATATATATATATATATATATATATTAAAACTGCATTAATTATTTTTTGAGATAATTATGTTTGCTTTTTTCAATATATTAAGCGATTAATTACATGATTTGTGTGCCAAATTAATGAAATTTTCTTTTTATCTTATTTTGATTGCTAAAAAAATTAAAATTTATTTTAAGTGGTGATATGTTTGCTTTTATATTAACATATCACACCTGTCTAATTAATGGAATTCTCTTTTTTAAATGTGACACTTTTTTTTAATTATTAATTTTTTATTGTTTTTAATTTTTTATATTTACTATTTAATTAATTTAATATATATTTATAAAAAAAAATTTGGGAAGAAATTTTTATTATTTTCTTTTATAATATAAGATAATATATGAATTTGATTTAATTTTTTATTTTCTATTTTCTAGTATTTAATAACTTTTAACGAATTGTCAAATAGAAAGTATGTTAAATAATGCATTACTACTCTTCTCTATCAAAAAATAAATGAAAGTTTGGGTCCAATTTAGTTATGAAAGAAGAAAAATCCTATTTAGTATATGAGTGACAAAAGAGAATGATAACTAATATTAATCCTGTATAAATTAAATGAAAAACTACACATAAGCATTATAATATCAATATGATTATTAAACAATGTAAAATTCATAAATTTTATGATGTAGTGTTAAATTGATTCTAAAAAAAATTAGTCTTTAAATATTATAATAGTATGAAAAAAATCATCTGTACCAAAATAAAATCTTTTAAAAACAAATTATCCTCTATTTGCCTTCTTAAAAACAAAATAAATTGGCAATTTACCCTAATGAAAATATTTCATACTCCAAAATAATTATGTATTTGACATTTCTTAAAACAAGTGTACATGGAATACAACATAAGGAGGAGGAGCATTGAGATTGACCACACAACAAACTGAACACAACACCTCTTTGGCTCTTCCCGAAGAACATGGCAGAGTGTTTTGTCTTTGATATTACTGAATCATTGCTATGCAAGCTAGCTTCTTACGTTTACGAAGAAGCTTCTCGAGCCTATGGTGTGTATGAGGATCTTCGAGGGATCAAAGACACCTTGTTAATAGTTAAAGGTGTGCTCTTAGATGCTGAGAAGAAGAAGGAACAAAACCATGGGTTGCAGGAATGGCTCAGGCAGATTCGAAACGTCTGCTTCGATGTTGAAGATGTGTTGGATGGACTTGAGTGCCAAAACCTGAGAAACCAAGTTCTCAAAGCTTCAGGCAGCACAAGGATGAAGGTAGATCACTTCTTTTCTTCATCTAATTCTCTTGTTTTTCGTTTTAGGATGGCTCATCAAATCAAACATGTTAGGCGTAGATTTGATAAGATAGCAGCTGATGGAAACAAGTTTGGTCTTGAGAGGATT